>JAESGY010000130.1_pt1 | contig 64403 bp, 61 predicted proteins | sample 9269841 | NCBI WGS metagenome assembly JAESGY01 (sample SAMN17022865, study PRJNA683097) | algae metagenome | isolation source: Spirirestis rafaelensis WJT71-NPBG6 and co-occurring heterotrophs from... | place: USA: Pinto Wells, Joshua Tree National Park, Colorado Desert, CA | collected 2006-08-15 | reverse complement strand
GAAGGTCCGGTGCCGACACCCCCACCCTAACCCTCCCCACAAGGGGGAGGGAAACCAGAGGTGCCGCTTGTGAGAGCAGAGGTATGGATTCCCTTCCCCTCCGCTGCGCTCCGGCCGGGAATGACACGGAGGGTCAAACTAGGTGTCATCCCCGGCGAGCGAAGCGAGGGAAGGGGATCGCCTCATCAGGCCGCGGCAACACAGTTTCTTTTCCTACCCGCCACGCTTACGCTGGCAGGGAAACAAACCACCGAAGCCCATGTCCGAGGACAGTAGAGGAGAGCCCCGCCGGATCTCGCGCGTCGTTGCGCGGGCCGTGGCGCTGCCGTGGCCCTGGGCTGGGCCGTTCGAGTGGAGGCTGGCCGGGGGCTGGGGCTGGCTGGCCGGGGTCTTGGCCCAGGAAGTGGAGCAGCGGCGGCTTTTTCCCTGGATTGCCGTTTGCTTCGGTCTGGGAATCCTGCTGTTCTTCCAGGCCGACAAGCCCAGCCTGTGGGCACCGCTGGGGGCTCTCGGCCTGTGCTCTCTCGCGGGAGCGCTCCTGCGCCGGAACCTCCCGGCTTTTTGCGTCATGGTGGCCCTGGCCGCGCTGTTCGCCGGCTTCTCGGCCGGAATCATCCGCACGCACGGCGTCGCGGCCCCCGTCCTGGCCCGCATCACCATCGCGCCGGTCACGGGCTTCATCGAGGCGGTGGACGACAGGCCTGAGGGCAAGAGGCTGCTGCTGCGGGTCGTGGACATCAAGGGCTTGGCCGAGGCCGAGCGGCCGCGGCTGGTGCGGGTCTCCGTTCGGAAGGGGGAGGGCCTTACGGCCGGGCAGTTCATCGGCGGCACGGCCCGCCTGCTGCCGCCGCCGCAGCCCGCCTGGCCCGGAGGCTACGATTTTGCCCGCGACGCCTATTACAAGGGGATCGGCGCGGTGGGCTCGTTTACGGGCGCGGTGCGCCGCCTCGACCCGCCCGCGCCGCCCGGCCTGTCCCTGCGGATCGCCGCCGGGGTGGACGAGGCCCGCAACGCCCTGACCCAGCGCATCGCCGCCGCCATCGGCGGACCGGCCGGGGGCGTCGGCGCGGCCCTCGTGACCGGCAAGCGCGGGCTCATCGGCGAGCCCACCAACGACGTGCTCCGGGCGGCGGGCATCTACCACATCGTGTCGATCTCGGGACTCCACATGGTGCTCGCCGCCGGCACCTTCTTCTGGCTCGTGCGCGCGCTCCTCGCCCTTGCGCCAGGGCTCGCCCTGCTCTGGCCGGTCAAGAAGATCGCAGCCCTCGTGGCCATGGCGGGAGCCACCGCCTATTGCGTGTTCTCAGGCTCCGACGTGGCGACCGAGCGCTCCCTGGTCATGACCCTGGTCATGTTCGGGGCGATCCTGGCGGAGCGTCCGGCGCTCAGCATCCGCAACCTGTCCATCGCGGCCCTCATCGTGCTGGCCCGGGAGCCCGAGGCGCTGCTGGGACCAAGCTTCCAGATGTCCTTCGGGGCGGTGGCCGCCATGATGGCCCTCGTGCCGCTCATGCACCGGCGGGCCATGGAGGGCCCGCCTGACGGCATGGCCGACAGGGCCCTTGTCTGGATTGGGCGGGCCATGCTCGGGCTCCTCACCACGACCTTGGTGGCCAGCATCGCCACGGCGCCCTTCGCGGCCTACCACTTTCAGGCGCTCAACCCTTATGGCCTCGTGGGCAACGCGCTCGCCCTGCCGCTCGTGTCCCTGGTGGTGATGCCCGCCGCAGTGCTCGGCGTGCTCGCCTATCCGTTCGGCCTCGATCGCCCCGTCTGGCAGCTCATGGGAGCCGCCGTCTCGCAGGTGCTGGAGGTCTCGGCCTGGGTGGGCGGCTTCAGTGGTTCGACCGTGATCGTGCCGGCCATGGGCGCAGGGGCGCTGGCCTTCCTGAGCCTGGCGATCCTCGTCCTGACGATTCCCGCCTCGTCCCTCCGATGGGTGGCCCTGCTCCCGGCAGGAGCGGGGCTTGCCCTTGCGGCCGCTCCCCACCGGCCGGACATCTATATCGACCGGCAGGGGGCAGGGGCCGCCGTTCGCAGTGCCGCCGGGCGGCTCGCTCTTGTGGGCAGGCCGTCCTCCTTCGTGGTCGAGCAATGGCTGCGGGCGGACGGCGACGGCCGGCGCGCCGACGACGGGAGCTTGAGACGGGATGCGCGCTGCGACAGGATCGGGTGCGTGGTGGAGGCCCGGGGCGGGCGGCGCGTCGCCTTCGTTCAGGACGATGCGGCCTTCGAGGAGGATTGCCGCCGCGCGGCGATCGTCATCACGGGGCTCAAGGCACCGCCCCGATGCGATGCGGCGCTGGTGCTGGACCGGGACGCCCTCGCGGCAAGGGGCGCGACGGCCTTGGGCCTGGGGGACGAGGCCATCGAACTGCGTTCGGTGCTGAAAGGCCGCGAGACCTTCGCTTGGTCCGGCGCCGGAAGCGCCGGGACGGAAGCATCTCCTGCCCGGGAGGGGCCGCGTCAGGCGCAGCCCGTCCCCGAGCAGGATGTTCCGGAGGAGGAGGCTAGTAGCGGCGAACCAGACTGACGAGCTTGCCCTGGATCTTGACCCGGTCGGGGCCGAGAACGCGGGTCTCGTAGGACTGGTTGGCGGCCTCCAGCGCAATGGAGGAGCCGCGGCGGCGGAAGCGCTTCAGGGTCGCCTCCTCGTCGTCGATGAGCGCCACGATGATGTCGCCCGTGTTGGCGTTGTCCTGCTTGCGGATCACCACCAGATCGCCGTCGAGGATGCCTGCCTCCACCATCGAGTCCCCGCGCACCTCGAGGGCGAAGTGATCGCCCTGGGCCAGGAAATCGCCCGAGAGGGTGATGGAATGGCTGCGGTTCTGGATCGCGGAGATCGGCGTACCGGCGGCGATCCGGCCCATGACGGGGATCGACGCGATGTCGCGGTTCCTGTCCTCGGCGGCCGGCTGAGGCGCGGCCTTCGTCTTGCCGGCAAGGCCGCCTTCTACCACGCTCGGGGTGAAGCGCCGCCCGGCGCCGCCGCTGGCGCTCTCCGGCAGGCGAAGCACCTCCAGCGCACGAGCGCGGTTCGGCAGGCGGCGGATGAAGCCGCGCTCCTCCAGCGCAGTGATGAGCCGGTGGATGCCCGACTTGGACTTGAGGTCGAGGGCGTCCTTCATCTCGTCGAAGGACGGGGGAATTCCGGTTTCACGAAGCCGCTCATGAATGAAGCGGAGCAATTCGTGCTGTTTGCGCGTCAGCATGGCTGGCCCTTACTGCTCCCGGGGGAGCGATTCTGAAACAAATCAAGAACAAGCTAGCCGTTCTTGCTGTGTTCCGCAAGTGCATGGTTAAGCTGAACCCCTGATTTATCAACAGAACCGCGCCAGCCGGATGATCCGGCAGGGCTCTCCGGCCTGCACGGCGGGCGCGTGAGGGGGCCGCACCAGCAGGGCGTCGGAGCGCTCCAGGATGCTCAGCATGGAGGAATCCTGCACCAGATGCGGCATGGCGACGGGAAGCCTCAGGCGGGCGGGTCCCTGCGCGAGGGTGAGGGGAATGTCCTGGAACTGGAGGGCGGCGCGCATGTAATCCTGCCGCTCCCCGTTGGCGGGCAGGTCGGCTCCCAGGATCGCGTCCTCCGCCGGGTCGTCCTCCGCATGGGGATCGCCCAGGAGCGCCCGGATGGCGGGCACCAGGAACAGGACGGCGCAGACCAGGGACGACACCGGATTGCCGGGCAGGCCGAGCAGCAGGGTCGATCCGAGCCGCCCGTGCATCAGGGGCTTGCCGGGCCTCAGGGCCACGCGCCAGAAGCCGAGGTCCATCCCCTGCCGCGCCAGGGCCTTCTGCACCAGATCGTGCTCTCCCACCGACGCGCCGCCCAGCGTCACGAGAATATCCGCCCCCGCGGCCCTTGCGGCCCCGATGCGTTCATCGAGCGATTCGAGGGTGTCCCGGGCGATGCCGAGGTCGATGGCCTCGGCCCCCGCCTTTTCGGCCATGAGCACGGTGGCAGGCAGGCTCGACGCGGTGATCTGGTCGGGGCCGACGGGCTCGCCCGCGCGCACCAGCTCGTCGCCGGTGGCCAGAATCGCCACGCGGGGCCTGCGGCGCACGGGGAGCGTTCCGTGCCCCATGGCGGCGGCAAGCGCGATATGGCGGGAATCGAGGGGGAGGCCCTCCTGCAGGAGCACGTCGCCCGAGCGGAAATCGAGCCCCGCCGGGCGGATGTGGCGGCTCGGGCGCGGCGCTTCCTTCACGGTCACATGGTCGCCGGAGCGCTCCGCGTCCTCCTGCAGCACCACCGCGTCGGCGCCCTCGGGAACCGGCGCGCCGGTGAAGATCCGCACCGCCTGACCGGCTTCAAGCCGGCCGGAAAAGCGCTGTCCCGCGGCGCTCACGCCGATCACCTTGAGGGAGGCGGGAGCCGCGGGAACGTCGGCGCTGCGCACCGCGTAGCCGTCCATGGCGGAGGCGGGGAAGGGGGGCTGGTCGCGAAGCGCCGCCACATCGCCGGCGAGCGTGCGTCCGGCGCAGGAGGCGAGCGGCAGGCGCTCGGCGGGCAGGGGTTCCTCCACGCTCGCCAGAACCCGGCGCAGCGCGTCCTCGACGGGGATCAGGCTCATGGGGCGACCCCTCTCATCGGACGGTCAATCTCCCGGCGCTTCATAGGCCCCTGAGCGGCCGCCGCTCTTCGTCAGCAGGCGGATGTTCTCGATCCGCATGCCTTTATCGGCGGCCTTCACCATGTCGTAGATCGTCAGGCACGCAATGGTGACGGCGGTGAGCGCCTCCATCTCGACGCCGGTCTGGCCCGACACCTTCACCTCGGCGCTCACGCGAACGCCGGGGAGGCTCTCGTCGAGGGCGCAATCCACCCGAACCTTGGAGATGAGGAGGGGATGGCAGAGGGGGATCAGCTCGTGGGTGCGCTTGGACGCCATGATGCCGGCCAGCCGCGCGGTGCCGAGCACGTCGCCCTTCTTGGCGTCGCCCGAGCGGATCAGCGCCACGGTCTCCGGCTTCATCACCACGCAGCCTTCCGCCGTGGCGGTGCGGCTCGTGACCGCCTTCTCCGACACGTCGACCATGTTGGCCGCGCCGTCCTGGTCCAGATGGGTGAGCCCCGTCATGCCGCCTCGCCGAACAGGAGCCGCCGGGTGGCCGCCGCCACGTCCGCCTGCCGCATCAGGCTCTCGCCCACCAGGAAGGTGCGGATGCCGACCCTCGTCAGCCGCTCGATGTCACTGAGGGTGAAGATGCCGCTCTCGCCCACGACGATGCGATCCTGCGGGATCAGGGGAGCCAGCTCCTCGCTGACGCTCAAGGACACCTCGAAGCTGCGCAGGTTGCGGTTGTTGATGCCGATGAGTTGGGTGCCCAGCGGCAGGGCGCGCTCCAGCTCCGCCCGGTCATGCACCTCCACCAGCACGTCCATGCCGAGGTCGTGGGCCGTGCTGATGAGCACGCGGGCCTCCCGGTCCGTGACGCTCGCCATGATCACGAGAATGCAGTCGGCCCCCCAGGCCCGCGCCTCGTGGACCTGATAGGGCTCGAACATGAAATCCTTGCGCAGGGCCGGAAGGCCCGAGGCCTCGCGGGCCTGGACCAGGTATTCGGGCTTCCCTTGAAACGAGGGCTCATCCGTGAGCACGGACAGGCAGGTCGCGCCGCCCGCCGCATAGGCCCGCGCGAGGCTCGGCGGGTCGAAATCGGCCCGGATCAGCCCCTTGGACGGGCTTGCCTTCTTGACCTCGGCGATGAGCGCGGGCCTCCCTTCCCCCAGGTGGCGCTCGATGGCGGCCGCGAACCCGAGCGGGGGCGGGGCGGCCCGGGCGCGGCGCTCGATCTCGGCCCCGGGAACGGCGGCCTTGGCGGCCTCGATCTCCCGGCGCTTATAGGCTTCGATGCGGGCGAGAACGTCGCTCATGCGGGCCTCAGGCGTTGGAGACTTGGATCAGGCGCTCGAGCGTCCCCTTGGCCCGGCCGCTGTCCAGGGCCTGGGAGGCCCGCTCGACGCCGTCGCGCAGGTTCGCGGCCTCGTCGGCGATCACCAGGGCGGCGGCGGCGTTGAGCAGGGCCACGTCCCGATAGGGGATGCGCGCCCCGTCCAGTACCGCGCGAAGCTGCGCCGCGTTGTGCTCCGGATCGGCGCCCTTCAAGTCCTCGGGGCGCGAGGTCGGCAGGCCGACCTCGTCGGGGTGGACGGTGAAGCGCCGGATCGCGCCGTTCTCCAGGGCCGCCACCAGGGTCGGCCCGGTGGTGGTCATCTCGTCGAGCCCGTCGGAGCCGTGCACCGTCCAGACCTTCTTGGAGCCGAGTTCCTTCAGAACCTGCGTCAGCGGATCGAGCCAAGCCTCTGAAAAGACGCCGAGAAGCTGGTGGGACACTCCGGCGGGATTCGACAGGGGGCCGAGCAGGTTGAAGATGGTGCGGGTGCCCAATTCCACCCGCACCGGGGCCACATGGCGCATGGCCGCGTGATGGGTCTGGGCGAACATGAAGCACAGGCCCGCCTCCTGGAGGCAGCGCTCCAGGCCCGCGGGATCGAGCCCCAGCTTCACGCCGAGCGCCGCCAGCACGTCCGCCGTGCCGGAGCGGGAGGAGGCGGCCCGGTTGCCGTGCTTGGCCACGGGAACGCCGCAGCCCGCCACGATGATGGCCGCAAGCGTCGAGATGTTGTAGCTGCCCGAATGGTCTCCGCCCGTGCCCACGATGTCGATGGCCGCCTCGGGGGCCTTCACCCTCAGCATCCGCCCGCGCATGGCCGAGACCGCGCCGGCGATCTCGTCCAGGGCCTCCCCGCGAACCCGCAGGGCCATGAGGAAGGCGCCGCCCTGGGAATGCGTCACCTCACCGGAGAGCAGGTCGTCGAAGGCGTCGCGGGCCTCCTCCCGGGTCAGGGATGCGCCGGTGGCGACCTTGGCGAGGTAGGATTTGAACGATTCCATCGGTCCTGATGCCTTAAGCGGGTTTGCGGCGGTGCCCGGCGTTCCAGGCCGCCGCGAGGTCGAAGAAATTGCGCATGATCGTGGCCCCGTGCTCCGACAGGATGCTTTCCGGGTGGAACTGCACCCCGTGGACCGGCAGCGAGCGATGGGACAGGCCCATGACCAACCCGTCCGCGGTCTCGGCGGTCACCTGCAGGTCGGCCGGGCAGGTTTCCCGGTCCACGATGAGGGAATGGTAGCGGGTCGCCTTGAACGGGCCGTTGATGCCCCGGAACACGGTCTCCCCATGGTGCTCCACCTCCGACACCTTACCGTGCATGGGCAGGGGCGCGCGGGAAACCGTGCCGCCGAACGCCTGGCCGATGGCCTGGAGGCCCAGGCAGACCCCGAAGGTGGGGATCTCCGGCGAGGCCCGCTCGACCAGGTCGAGGCAGATGCCGGCCTCGTTCGGGGAGCACGGGCCGGGGGAGAGCACGATGGCGTCCGGCGCGCGGGCCAGGGCCTCGTCCGTGGTGATGGCGTCGTTGCGCACCACCTCCACGGAGGTGGCCAAGGGGCCGAGCAGGTGCACCAGGTTCCAGGTGAAGCTGTCGTAGTTGTCGATGACGAGAACGCGGGTCATGGCGCGCCGACGTTCGCGCAAGCGGCCCACCCGGTCAAGGGAAGGGTTGCCGCCGTCACTGCCCGAACCTCGCCTGGCTGGCGAAGCGCACGGCCTCTTCGGCCGCCCGGAACAGGGCCTTGGCCTTGTTGACGCATTCCTGCTGCTCGGAGGCAGGGTCGGAATCGTAGACGATGCCCGCGCCCGCCTGCACGGCCATGCGCCCGTCCTTCACCACGGCGGTGCGCAGCACGATGCAGGTGTCCATCTCGCCGTTGGCGCCGAAATAGCCGATGCAGCCCGCATAGGGCCCGCGCTTGTCCTTCTCCAACTCGTCGATGATCTGCATGGCGCGCACCTTCGGGGCGCCCGAGACCGTGCCGGCCGGGAAACCCGCCGCCAGGGCGTCGAGGGCGTCGAAGCCCTCGTCGAGCCGGCCTTCCACGTTGGACACGATGTGCATCACCTGGCTGTAATATTCGAGGAAGAACGAATCCGTCACCTCCACGGACCCCATCTCGGCCACCCGGCCCACGTCGTTGCGGCCGAGGTCGAGGAGCATCAGGTGCTCGGCCCGCTCCTTCTGGTCCGCCAGCAGGCTCTCCGCATGGGCCCGGTCCTCCGCGGCGGTGGCGCCCCGCGGGCGGGTTCCGGCGATGGGGCGGATCGTGACCTTGCCGTCGCGGACCCGCACCAGGATCTCGGGCGAGGAGCAGACGATCTGGAAATCCTCGAAATCCAGGTAGCACAGGAACGGAGCCGGGTTCACCCGCCGCAGGGAGCGGTAGAGCGCGAAGGCGGAGAGCGGAAAGGCCGATTCGAAGCGCTGGGACAGCACCACTTGGAAGATGTCGCCGGCGCGGATGTACTCCTTGGCCCGGCCCACCATGGCCTCGAACTCCTCCGGCGTGGTGTTGGACAGGGGCGGCTCGAACGCGATCGCCGTGGGGTCGCTGCGGTCCTCCATGGGCAGGGGACGCTCGAGCGCGCCGGTCACCTCGTCGAGGCGGGAAAGGGCCGTCTCGTAGGCCGCCCTGGCCGGGACCCCGTCCTGCGGCCGCACGGGGGTGATGAGGGAAATCTCGTCCCTGACCGCATCGAACACCACCATCACGGTGGGGCGCACGAGAATGGCGTCGGGAACCTCCAGCACGTCCCGGTTGGGCTCGGGCAGGCGCTCCATCAGGCGCACCATGTCGTAGCCGAGATAGCCGAACAGGCCCGCCGCCATGGGCGGCAGTTCGTCGGACAGGGGCAGGGCGCTTTCCCGGATCAGGGCGCGCAGGCTCTCCAGGGGCGGCAGGCTCTCGGGCCGATACTCCCCCAGGCCGCTCAGGGCCCGCCGGTCGATGGAGGCCACGCCGTCCTGGCAGCGCCAGACCAGATCCGGGTCGAGGCCGATCATCGAGAAGCGGCCGCGGGTCGCGCCGCCCTCCACGGATTCCAGCAGGAAGGCCGGGCCCTTGCGCTCGTGCCGCAGCTTCAGGAATGCCGCCACGGGGGTCAGGAGATCCCCCACCAGGGTGGCGCGCAGAACGCCCGCCTCGCCGGCCGCATAGGCCCGCGCGAAAGTGTCGAAATCCGGCGCGATGCTCATGCCCTTAGAGTTCGCCGCCCGTCGCCTGACGCAGGGCCTGCGGGTTGATGGTCACCCCGAGATTCTGCCGCACCTGCGCCGTGTACTGGTTCAGCAGGTCGTCGCCCATGGCGTTGCGAAGCTGCGTGTCGAGGCGCTCGGCCTCCTGGGTGGTGGTGATGAACGGCGGGACCGTGGCGGAGGCGACCTTGAACACCACGCGCCCCTCCGGGCCGTTGGGGGCATGGCCGGCCTTGCCCACGGGAACCGAGAAGATGCGGTTCACGGCCTCGGCGGTGAGGTCCTCCTCGGCGGCGTTGCGGGCAAGGTCCGTGGCGTTCCTCACCGGCGCGCCGGCCTCCTGGGCCAGGGCCTCGATGGTCGCGCTTTCGAGACGCTCCGCGAGCTGGCGCGCCCTTTCCGTGAGACGCTGCGCCACCTGATCCTCGCGCCACTGGGCCGCAACCTGGTTGCGAACCTCGTCGAGGGGCCTGTCGCGGGAGGGCTCGATGCCGGTCACGTCGTACCAGACATAGCCGCCGCTCGAGAGGCGCAGGGGCTCGTTGTCCACGCCGATGTCGGACGCGAAGGCCGCCCTCAGGAGGGCTTGCGCCTCCGGCAGGTTGACCGGGTTGCCAGCCTTGTCCCTGCCGCTTGCGTCCACCGGGGGGACCTGGAGAAGGGCCAGGCCCTTTTCGGCGGCGACCTCCCCCAGGGGCCGGGCACCGGCCCGCATGTCCTCGATGGCGTCGTGAATGGATTCGATCTGGCCCTGCGCCTGGGAGCGGGCGAGCTCCCGGCGGATCTCGGCCGAGACCTCCTCGAAGGGGCGGACGGCTTCCGGCTGGATCCCGGTCACGCGCACGAGCACCGGCCCGAACCGGCCGGCGATGGGAGCGCTGACGGCTCCCTGCCCGAGGGAAAAGGCCGCCTCGGCCACCGCCGGGTCCAGCATTTCGGTCCGGGCGAAGGTGCCCAGCTCCAGATCCTGCGGCGAGACCCCGCGCTCCGCCGCGACGGCATCGAAGCTCGCGCCTTCCTTGATCCTCGCCGCGGCGGTCTCGGCCTCCGCCTGGGACGGGAAGGCGATCTGCTGCACCGTGCGGCGCTCGGGCGTGCCGTACTGGGCCTTCTGCTGCTCGTAGCGCTGGCGGGCATCCGCGTCCGAGACGGCGTCGGGCTTGGCCAGGGCGGCCGCGTCGAGGGTCATGACGGCGAGGGCCCGGTACTCGGGAGCCCGGAAGGCGCCCTTGCGCTCCTCGAAGAAGCCCTGGAGCTGCTCGTTGGTGGGGGCGGGAATCTCCCCCGCCATGGCGGGGGTGAGGACGAGATAGCTGGCGGCGCGCCGCTCGTTGGCGTGGCGGTGCAGAGCCTCCCGGGCCGCGACCGGCACGTTCACGTCGCCGGCCACCGCCTCGGCCAGGTGAAGGCGCGCCATGGCGGCGCGCTGCTCCTGCACGAAGCCCGCCTCCGACAGAGAGATGTTGCGCAGGGCCTGGTCGAAGAGGGCGCGGTTGAACTGGCCGTCCGATCCCTGGAACGCCGGGTTCTCCATGATGGAGCGCGCGATGGTCTGGTCGGAGACGCTCAGCCCGAGCTTTCTCGCCTCCTCGGCCATCACCGCCTCGGTGACGAGGTCGGAGACGACCCGCTGGTCGAGGCCGGCAGCCCTTGCCTGCTCGGGGGAGATGACGGTGCGGAACTGGCGCCCGAGCCGCTGCACTTCGTTGCTGTAGGCGTTGCGCACCTGATCGACGGTGATCTTCGCGTCGCCGACCGTCGCCACCGTGGAGGCGGGGGCCGCGCGGAAGATGTCGCCGATGCCCCAGATCGCGAAGCTGACGATGATCGCGCTGAAAAAGATGGTGGCGATGACTTTGCCGACCAGGGTCTGTCCGGCCTTGCGCATTCCTCGAAGCATCGTGAACCCGTTTCCCTGAAACTCGTTGACGACGCCGATAGCCCATCGGGGGCTCTGCGAAAAGGGCAAGCTTGTTGAAAGAGGGCTCAAGCCTCTGCTACTGCCGGATCACAAGCGCGACAGGAGTGCACGAATGAGCGTCGATAGGCCGCGCCCGCTGGTGGCGGGGAACTGGAAAATGAACGGGCTGAAGTCCTCCACGAGGCTTCTGGAGGAGATCCATGCGGGCTATGCCCCGGCTCTGAAGGCCAAGGTCGAGCTCGCGGTCTGCCCGCCCGCCACCCTGGTGGGCCTCTGCGCGACCCTGTCGGTGGGCTCGCGGGTGGCCATCGGCGGGCAGGATTGCCACGCCAAGGAATCCGGTGCCTTCACCGGCGACCTTTCCGCCGAGATGCTGGCCGATGCGGGCGCGACCTATGTGATCGTCGGCCATTCCGAGCGCCGCCAGTACCATGGCGAGACGGACGCGGACGTGTGCGCCAAGGCGGCGGCGGCCCATCGGGCGGGGCTTACGGCCATCGTGTGCGTGGGCGAGACCCGGGAGGAGCGGGAGGCCGGCAAGACCCTGGCGGTGGTGCGCAAGCAGCTGCGCGGCTCGATTCCCGCCGGTTCGAACAGCCAGAACCTCGTGGTCGCCTACGAGCCCGTCTGGGCCATCGGCACCGGGCTGACCCCGACCGCCGCGGACGTGGCCGAGGTTCACGCGCTCATCCGCGAGGAGCTGCGCCGCCTCGTGGGCAAGGGCGAGCAGGCCAAGGTCCGGGTTCTCTACGGCGGCTCCGTGAAGCCCTCCAACGCCGCCGAGCTGATGACGGTGGAGAACGTGGACGGCGCCCTCGTGGGAGGAGCAAGCCTCGTGGCCGCCGACTTCCTGGCCATCGCGGGCGCCTGTCTGCGATAGGGCCGAGCCGGGCGTCGCCCTGCGTCTGGCGAAACCCTCCCGTGCGGGCGGGGAGCCGCCCCGGCCGGGAAAAGGCTCTTGCGGGCCTTTGATCCTGGTCACACCTATGCTACAGGCCGCCGCAACGAACGAACGGATTGCGAGCGGCCGACGCCTGGCGGCGGGGCCGCTTGAGGTTTTTGGAAACGATGCAAACAGTTCTCATCATCATCCACCTGATCATCGTGCTCGCTCTGATCGGGGTGGTCCTGCTGCAGCGCTCCGAGGGCGGCGGCATGGGCCTTGGCGGCGGGGGAGGCGGAGGCGGCGTCTCCGGCTTCATGACCGGCCGCGGCCAGGCCAATGCGCTCACCCGCGCCACGGCCATCCTGGCCGGCCTCTTCTTCGCCACCAGCATCGCCCTGACCGTCGTGGCGACCTCGGGACGGGCTCCCCGTTCGATCCTCGACGGCGCGGCCCCGGCGGCTCCGGCCGGCCAGCAGGCTCCCGCAGGCGGGCAGGGCGGCAACGTGCTCGAACAGCTCCAGCGGCTCCAGGGCGACCAGCCCGCCGCGCCTGCTCCGGGCCTTCCGCCTCCGGGCGTTCCGGGCCTTCCCGCCCCAGGCGCCCCGCAGCCCGCAGCGCCTCCGGCGCAGTAAGCCAGCAAGCCGGGCCGGACCTCCGGCCCTCTCTTTTTTGTGGATAGTGGTCGAGCGGCCGGATTCGCCGTTGCGAATCGGCGCTCCTTATTGATGGATGGGGGTCCATGACGCGGTACGTATTCATCACCGGCGGCGTGGTGTCTTCGCTCGGCAAGGGTCTGGCTTCGGCGGCCCTCGGAGCGCTTCTCCAGGCTCGCGGCTACAAGGTTAGGCTTCGCAAGCTCGACCCCTATCTCAACGTCGATCCGGGGACCATGAGCCCCTATCAGCACGGGGAGGTCTTCGTCACCGACGACGGGGCCGAGACCGATCTGGACCTGGGCCATTACGAGCGCTTCACCGGCGTTCCGGCCACCAAGGCCGACAACATCACCACCGGCCGGATCTATCTCGACATCATCTCCAAGGAGCGGCGCGGCGATTATCTCGGCGCGACCATCCAGGTGATCCCGCACGTGACGAACGCCATCAAAGAATTCGTGCTCACCGGCAACGAGGGCTTCGACTTCGTGCTGGTGGAGATCGGCGGCACGGTGGGCGACATCGAGGGCCTGCCGTTCTTCGAGGCCATCCGCCAGCTCGGCAACGACCTGGAGCGCGGGCAGGCGATCTACGTCCACCTGACGCTCCTGCCCTTCATCCCGTCCGCCGGCGAGCTGAAGACCAAGCCGACCCAGCACTCGGTGGCGGAGCTTCGCTCCATCGGCATCCAGCCCGACATCCTGCTCTGCCGCACCGACCGGGAGATCCCCAGGGACGAGCGGCGCAAGCTCGCCCTCTTCTGCAACGTGCGCGAGACCGCGGTGATCGAGGCCCGGGACGCCCGCTCCATCTACGACGTGCCGCTCGCCTATCACGAGGCCGGGCTCGACGGCGAGGTTCTGGCGGCCTTCGGCCTCGACGGCGCCAAGACCCCGAACCTCAGCCGCTGGACGACGATTTCCGAGCGGGTCCACAATCCCGAGGGCGAGGTCAACATCGCCGTGGTGGGCAAGTATACCGGCCTCAAGGACGCCTATAAGTCGCTGATCGAGGCCCTTCACCATGGGGGCATCGCCAACCACGTGAAGGTGAACCTGGAATGGATCGAGAGCGAGATCTTCGAGCATGAGGATCCCGCCCCGTTCCTGGAGGGGATCCACGGCATTATGGTGCCGGGCGGCTTCGGCCAGCGCGGGGCCGAGGGCAAGATCCGCGCGGCCCGGTTCGCCCGCGAGCGCAAGGTTCCGTATTTCGGCATCTGCTTCGGGATGCAGATGGCCGTGGTGGAGGCCGCCCGGTCGCTTGCCGGAATCGCGGACGCGAGCTCCACCGAGTTCGGCCCGACCCCTGAGCCGGTGGTGGGCCTTCTCACGGAGTGGCTGCGCGGCAACGAGCTGGAGAAGCGCGCGGCGGGCGGCGACCTCGGCGGCACCATGCGCCTCGGCGCGTTCCAGGCGTCCCTGGAGCAGGGCAGCAAGGTGGCGGAGATCTATGGCGGCACGGAAATCTCCGAGCGTCACCGGCACCGCTACGAGGTCAACATGTCCTACCGGGACCGGCTCGAATCGAAGGGCCTGCGCTTCTCGGGCGTGTCGCCGGACGGGGTGCTGCCGGAGATCGTGGAATACGACGACCATCCCTGGTTCATCGGCGTGCAGTATCACCCGGAGCTGAAGTCGCGCCCCTTCGAGCCGCACCCGCTGTTCCGCAGCTTCATCCACGCGGCCGTGGAGCAAAGCCGGCTGGTTTGATGTTAACCTCCACCGCCGGGCCCGGGGCATTCTCCGGCCCCGCAGAGGAAGGAACCCCATGACCCGCCGGATCGATCACCTCGTCGTCGCCGTTCACGATCTCGAAGGGGCGGCGGGCTTCTATCGCAACCTGGGCTTCCAGGTCGGCGCCCGCAACCGCCACCCCTGGGGCACCGAGAACCGGATCATCCAACTCCCCGGCTCCTTCATCGAGCTGATCGCCTTAGGCGATGGGGCCGAGATTCCTCCCCACGCCCCCGGCTCCTTCAGCTTCGGGGCCTTCGTGCGGGATTATCTCCGGCATCGCGAAGGCTTGGCGATGCTGGTCCTCGACAGCCCCGACGCCGAGGCGGACGCGGCCCTGTTCGCCAGGCGGGGCATCGGCTCCTTCGCGCCGTTCCGTTTCGAGCGGACCGCACGCCGGCCCGACGGCAGCGAAACCAAGGTGGCCTTCACCCTGGCCTTCGCGGCGGATGAAAGCGCCCCCCGCGCGGCCTTCTTCGTCTGCCAGCAGCATTTCCCGGAGAACTTCTGGAATCCCGAATTCCAGCGCCACGACAACAAGGCGCTGGCCATCGGCTCCGTGACCCTCGCCGCTCCCGACCCGGCGGGGCATGAGGCCTTCCTGACAGCTTTCACGGGGGCGGAGCCCCAAAGCCCCGATTCCGACGACCTGTCCTATCCTCTGGCGGAGGCGCATCTCCATGTGCTGACCCCGGACGACGCCGCGGAGATCTATGGCTCCGTCGAGGCGGAGCTCGACCAGCCGTCCTTCGTGGCCTTCGGCGTTCGCGTGGAGGACATCGGCCTTCAGGCGAGATGGCTCGATGCGGCGGAGATCTCCTACCAGCACATCGGCAGCCGGCTCGTGGTGCCCGCCAGCGCCGCTTTTGGCGTCGCGATCGCGTTCGAGCCGACGTAGTATTCGGCCGCGACTCAACAAGCGCTTCTCAACGGCGCATCCGGGGGGATCCATCGTGGCCGTTTCTCTGACGGGCTTGCCCGACTTCCTGATCTATTTCGCCGTGGCGATTGTGCTGGTGGCGCTCTACCTCGCCCTCTACACCCTCGCGACCATGCACAACGAGTTCGCCCTGATCCGCCAGAACGTGATCTCGGCCGCCACGGCGCTGGGCTTCAGCCTCGTGGGCTTCGCCCTGCCGCTGGCGAGCGCCATCGTCCACGCCAACTCCATCGTCGACTGCCTTGTCTGGGGCCTCGTGGCTCTCGCGGTGCAGATCCTGGTCTATTGGCTCGTTCGCATCCTCATGCCAAACCTGTCCCAGCGTATCGCCGCCGGCGAAATGGCCGCCGCTCTCTTCCTCGGCGCAGCCTCCCTCTCGGCAGGCATCATCAACGCGGCGGCGATGACGTTCTAGGGGCGCTGTCGTCCTGGGATCGAGGCGGGCGGCGGGATATCGACGGCGTCGGGCGTGAGTGGATTCCCTTCCCCTTCGCTACGCTCCGGCCGGGAATGACACTAAGGGTGTGACGCTGCCCGTCTGACACCTGCCGTCATCCCCGGCGAGCCGAAGGCGAGGGAAGGGGATCGTCTTCAGGATCAAGCACGCTCTTCCCTCCCCCTTGCGGGGAGGGCCAGGGTGGGGGTCGCAGGGTCAAAGCTCGCCGCTTCAATGTAGAGTGCATAGGCCGATACAGCGCCTAACCTGCTGAGCCTCTTACCCAGTCGAACCAACTCCACCCCTCACCCCTCCCCGCAAGGGGGAGGGGAAAGGACGAACTTTGCGGGCGAGGCCGGAGACACCACATCCCGCTTTGCCTCCGGCTCCAAACACGCTACGGGACGGCCCATGACCGACACCAAACAGCACCCCGCAATCGTCGAGGCCGGCTCCGTCCGGTTCGGCAATCATCTCCCGCTCGGCATCATCGCCGGGCCCTGCGCCATGGAAAGCCGCGACCACGCCCTCGAGATGGCCTCCGCCCTCAAGGAGATCGCGGAGCGGCAGGGAATGGGGCTCGTCTACAAGTCGTCCTTCGACAAGGCGAACCGGACCTCCGGGTCGAGCGCCCGCGGCATCGGGCTCCACAAGGCCCTGGCGGTCTTCGCCGAGGTGAAGGAGCGGCTCGGCCTGCCGGTTCTCACGGACGTGCACGAGAACGACCAATGCGCTCCCGTGGCGGAGGTGGTGGACATCCTCCAGATCCCCGCCTTCCTGTGCCGCCAGACCGATCTCCTGGTGGCCGCCGCCCGCACGGGCCGGGTCGTCAACGTGAAGAAGGGGCAGTTCCTGGCCCCCTGGGACATGGCGAACGTGGCGGCCAAGGTCACCGCCGCGGGCAATCCCAAGGTCATGCTCACCGAGCGCGGGGCCTCCTTCGGCTACAACACCCTGGTGTCCGACATGCGCTCCCTGCCGATCATGGCCCAAACGGGCGCTCCCGTGATCTTTGACGCCACCCATTCCGTGCAGCAGCCCGGGGGCCAGGGCGCGACTTCCGGCGGACAACGGGAGTTCGTGCCGGTCCTCGCCCGCGCGGCGGTGGCGGTGGGCGTGGCGGGCGTGTTCATCGAGACCCACCAGGACCCGGACAAGGCTCCCTCCGACGGCCCCAACATGGTGCCGCTCCGGGAGTTCGAGGCTCTGCTGGCGCAGCTGAAGGCCTTCGACGCGCTCGCCAAGGGCAGGGGTGGCGTAGGCGGCATCAGGTGAGGGTGTGCCCCGAGTAGCAAGCTCGCGCATAACCCCTCTCCCACACGGGAGAGGGAGTGACGTCGCGTTTCCCGCGCCCGTTCAGCTCCTTCCAGCCGCCCCATACGAGCAGTTGACGGCCTCGACCGCCGCGGCATTGATCAGCCGGTACAAGTTCTCCGAGATGCGGTGATATTCCTCGTCGTCGCTTCCCTTGAAGACGATGTCGTTCCAGGAGCCCATTCCGCCGAACACCCAGGCGTGCAGCGAGGCGGCGGCGAGGCGCGATGCGGGGAGCGGGAGCTGCCCCGGAGGGGCAAGCCCGTGCAGGTCCGGCTCGCCCTCGGCCGCGAGGGCGTCGAGCGCCGCCTCGAAGGATGGGGTGAATTCCTCCAGCTCGTTCCTTCGCGACAGGGCGATGGCGTCCCGAAGGGTTTCCTGAAGGTCCCGCGACAGGCGGTCGAGGGAGGCGGGTTCCGGCGCGGCGGTCGGCCGGTCCTGCTCGACCCTTGCGTAGGTCACCTGCCAGATCTTCCGGTCCGGGTGGTCCCGGTTTCCGAGCTTCCAGCTCGCCATCCAGAAGTCGCTGCCCGCCGGGCCGACCGACTCGATGAGCCAGCGGCCGCCGCCGCCCACGAAAGCGACGGAGAATCGGTCGGAGACGGTGTCCTCGTCGGCGGAAGCGGACCGCCAGGCGCGAAGGCCCCGGCATCCTCCATCCCGCAGCTTCGCCAGCCAAAGGCCTGGATCGGCCGCAAACGGTGTCGTCTTCCAGGCTTCCCGCGGCGGCTCCAGCCCCGCGAACCGGACATGTTCCGTGAAGGCGAAGGCCGCATGGGAGGGGTAGAAGCCCGCCACGGGCCTCCCGGACAGGGCCGCATTCCCGTGGGTGACCAGGGCGAGAGCCTGGAAGATCGGACCTTGCATGAGAAGGAACCTTCGAGCGGAGACAGGCTCACAAGCATAGCACCTGCGGCCGATATTGTATTTCATTTCCCGAAAGGGCCTTGGAATCCGCATCCTGCCATGACGCCGGAAGCGGTCAGGCTTGCATTTCCGCCGGTTCCTCTCGGGCGAGCCCGTGATATGGGAGCCCGCAACCCTTCTGCCGCCCCAACCGAAACAGGCGCATGTCCTCCCGCAACCTGATCCTGATCCTCGCCACCAGCGGCTTTGCGGGCACGTTCTCGTCCCGTGCCATCGAGCCCATGGTGGGGATCATCGCCCGGGACCTGAGCTCCACGCCGCAGACCACCGCGCTTCTCTCGGCCGCCTTCGCCCTGCCTTACGCCTTCATCCAGCCGATCCTCGGCCCCGTGGGCGACGCCCTCGGCAAGGAGCGGGTGATGAAGGTGTCCCTGCTGCTGCTGTTCCTGGCGCTCGCCGGCTCGGTCCTTGCGCCGAACCTCACCACATTGTTCGTGCTGCGCATGATCGCCGGAGCCGCGGCGGGCGGCGCGGTTCCCATCTCCATCGCGCTCATCGGCGACCGGGTGGAGATGGCCCGCCGCCAGGTGGCCCTGAGCCGCTACCTCGTGGCCATCATCGTGGGTCAGCTCGCCGGATCGTCGTTTGCCGGCCTGCTGGCGGAAATCATCGGCTGGCGCGGGGTCTTCGGCCTGTCCACCTTCATGATGGCCCTGGCATTCGTGGCCACCGCGGTCGGCTTTCGGGGAGCCGCAAGCGGCGGCAGGTTCGACCTGAACAACGCCCTCCGGCGCTACCGGGACATCCTGTCCAATCCCCGGGCGCTTTGCCTCTTCGGCTTCGTCTTCGTGGAGGCCACGGCGGTGTTCGGCATCTTCCCCTACGTGGCTCCCCTTCTGGAGGAGCGGGGCGGCGGCGGGGCGGCGCAGGCGGGCTTCGCCATCGGCGGATTCGCGGTGGGCGGCCTCGTCTATGCGGCCCTCGTGACCTGGATGCTGAGAAGGCTCGGCATCGGCCGCATCCTGGTGGGCGGAGGGTTCTTCGCCGGGGCGGCCCTGGTGCTCCTGGGCCTTGCCGGCGACTGGACCCTCGACGCCGCCGCCATGGTGCTGATGGGGCTCGGTTTCTACATGCTCCACAACACCTTCCAGGCTCAGGTGACGGAGGTGGCCCCGCAGGCGCGCGCCTCGGCGGTGGCGCTCCACGCCTTCTCGTTCTTCTGCGGGCAGGCGCTCGGCGTGGTCCTGATGGGCTTCGGCCTGCGCCATGCGGGACTTGCCGCCTCCACCGGCGCGGCCGCCCTCGTCATCCTGGCGGTCGGGCTCGCGGCCTCCGCGGTCCTGACGCGGCCCGCGCCTCAGCGGGCCCGGTAGGGCGCCACGCCCTGGTCGGGGAGCCACAGGTTCTTCGGCACCTCGCCCGTCTGCCAGAACACGTCGATGGGAATGCCGCCGCGGGGATACCAGTAGCCGCCGATCCTCAGGTAGCGGGGCTCCAGGAGCCCGGCGAGGCGCCGGCCGATGGCCACCGTGCAGTCCTCGTGGAACGCCCCGTGGTTGCGGAAGCTGTGCATGTAGAGCTTCAGCGACTTGGATTCCACGAGCCAGGGACCCGGCGCGTAGTCGATCACCAGGGTGGCGAAATCCGGCTGGCCCGTCACCGGGCAGAGGGAGGTGAATTCCGGCACCGTGAAGCGGGCGAGGTAATCCGTGTCCGGGTGCGGATTGGGAACCCGGTCGAGGCGGGCTTCCTCGGGAGACGGGGGCAGGGCGCTCGCCTGCCCGAGGTGAAGGGTGGTTTCCATCGCGGGATCGGGCCTTGGATCGACAGGGGGAAAGCTCTCGTCGTCCTTGCCCGCCTGCGCGTTTCGGTCAATAAGCCAATCCATGACGTGAGGCCGCACCCGTCCCGCGGCCCGCCCCTTTCGCTGCTCTCGAGCCTGCAGGAGCCTTGCATGACCGCCATCATCGACGTTTTCGCCCGCCAGATCCTCGACAGCCGGGGCAATCCCACCGTGGAGGTGGATGTGACCCTGGAGGACGGCTCCATGGGCCGGGCGGCGGTGCCCTCCGGCGCGTCCACGGGGGCCCACGAGGCGGTGGAGCTGCGGGACGGGGACAAGTCGGTCTATCTCGGCAAGGGCGTGCTGAAGGCCGTGGACGCGGTGAACACCGAGATCCTCGACGCCATCGGCGGCATGGACGCGGAAGAGCAGGTGGCCATCGACGAGGCGATGATCGAGCTCGACGGCACCCCCAACAAGGCCCGCCTCGGGGCCAACGCGATTCTCGGCGTGTCGCTGGCGGTAGCCAAGGCGGCGGCCGATGCGGCGGCGCTGCCGCTCTACCGCTATGTGGGCGGCACCCAGGCGCGGGTCCTGCCCGTGCCGATGATGAACATCATCAACGGCGGCGCGCACGCGGACAACCCCATCGACTTCCAGGAATTCATGATCCTGCCCGTGGGCGCGCCGACCCTCGCCGAGGCGGTGCGCATGGGCGCGGAGGTGTTCCACACCCTCAAGAAGGCCCTCAAGGAGGCCGGCCACAACACCAATGTGGGCGACGAAGGGGGCTTCGCGCCGAACCTGCCCTCGGCGGAAGCCGCCCTCGACTTCATCATGAAATCCATCGAGCAGGCGGGCTACAAGCCCGGCGAGGACCTGGTGATCGGCCTCGACTGCGCCGCCACCGAGTTCTTCAAGAACGGGGCCTATCACTACGAGGGCACCGGCCAGACGCTCTCGCCCCGGCAGCAGGCCGAGTACCTGGCCGGGCTCGTGGGCTCCTATCCCATCGCCACCATCGAGGACGGCATGTCCGAGGACGATTGGGAGGGCTGGAAGGCCGTGACCGATCTCGTCGGCGGCAAGTGCCAGCTCGTGGGCGACGACCTCTTCGTCACCAACGTGACCCGCCTGTCGCAGGGTATCAAACAGGGCGTCGCGAACTCGCTGCTGGTGAAGGTGAACCAGATCGGCTCGCTCACCGAGACGCTCGCCGCCGTCGACATGGCCCATCGGGCCGGCTACACCGCCGTCATGTCCCACCGCTCCGGCGAGACCGAGGATTCCACCATCGCGGATCTGGCGGTCGCCACCAATTGCGGGCAGATCAAGACCGGCTCGCTCGCCCGCTCCGACCGGCTCGCCAAGTACAACCAGCTCATCCGCATCGAGGAGGAGCTGGGCTCCCAGGCCCGCTATGCGGGCCGCGCGGCCCTGAAGGCGCTGGCCTGATCCTTTAAAGCGCAAGCCGGATGGGGAAAGCCGCCTCCGGGCGGCTTTTCTTTTGCGGCCGCAGAACGGTTGCGCAAGGCTGCAATATTGGAACATGATCGCTGCGGGACCGCGTGCGCTTCGCTTGCGGCTGAAAGGGGTCGGGGACATGGTTCGATCTTCGTCGATTGCCCTGCTGGCCCTGGGCGCAGGCCTTCTCCTGGCGGGCTCGGCCGCGGCGCAGCCCGCCGCCGATTTCATCATCGAACCGGGCAGGCGCGCCGGCCCGGTGACGCGCCACATGACCGAGGCGCGGCTCAAGACCCTGCTGCCGAAAGGCCAGGTGAAGCGCGTGCTGAGGCCCGTGGGGGAGGGCGCCTACGACTGCGTCACGGAGATCTTCTCCGGCACGGGCAACGCGGCCTTCATCAGTTGGGGCACGATCACGAAAACCTATGAGGAGGAGACCGCCAAGACGCTTCGGGACTGCCGGAACCGGCCTTCCGCCTCGAAGCCGCAGGGGATCACCCTGGAACGGGATCTCGACCGGCCAGGGGCGGCGAGCGCGTGGCGCACCGGGAACGGCATTCGTCTCGGCATGACGGTGCGGGAGCTGGAAGCCGTCATGGGAGAGCCCTTCGACTTCTCCGTCTGCGCCTGCGGCTACGGCGGCGCGATCCTGGACACGGGAGGCGAGAGGAAGGCGCTGACCGGGATCGCGCTGATGATCGATTTTCCCCCCGATACGGAAGAGACCCTGAAGAGATTCATCCGCGTCGACGAGGACTTCGCCCTGAAATCCTCCGACGTGCCCGAGGCCGTGGCGAAGAACTTCGTCGTGCGGCAGCTCATCGTGTCCCTCACCGATTAGGCCGTTTGCCGGATGAGAGGCATGGTTCGATCCTTCTTCATCATCGGTCTGGCGGCAGGCGCGAGCCTGCTCGCCGCGCCGGGCGCGGGGCAGACCTTCGCGGATTTCACCATCGAGCCCGGCAAGCGGGCGGGTCCCATCACGGAAGACACGACGGAGGCGCAGCTCCGGCGCATGCTGCCGAAAGGGCAGGTCAAGCGCGTCTTCAAGCATGTTCATGTAGGCTACTACCGCTGCGGCACCGAGATCTTCTCCGGCACGGAGAACGCGGCCTTCATCGCCTGGGGCAGCATGGACCGGTCCTACGAGAAGGAGACGAAAGCCCATGTGAGGGAATGCCTGACCTGGCCCTCCGCCTCGCAACCGCAATCGATCATCGTCGAGAGGAGGCCGGACATGCCCGACGCGCCGAGCGCCTCGCATACGAGCAGCGGCATCCGCCTGGGCATGGGAATCCGGCAGCTCGAGGCCGTGACCGGAGAACCCTTCGAAATCCTGCTCTGCCCCTGCGAGTTCGGCGGGGTCCTCATGAACCAGCCCACGAGCTATGCCTTCCGCAAGATCGAGCTGCGGATCTCGTTTCCCGAAGGCGCTCACAAGACCCTGAAGGCCGTGGTGAGGCCCGACGAGGAATACGCGGTCTATGCCGGCGACGTGCCGGAGGAGATGGCGGGGGAATTCGTGGTCTCCGCCATGTCGGTCTCCCTGGAGGCGGACGACGAGGAGGAGCAGGCGCCCTGAGCCGCAGGCCGCCTCGCGGCTGCTTTCAACCTCTCCTTAACCATGCGGCCGTAGGATCAGCCGCATGGTGATCCGCAGGCGCGCACGACGATTCCTCATTCCGCTGATGCTCTACGGCGTCTCCGCGGCGGTGGTCGGCTATTTTGTCCACCATGCCCATAGCGGCGCGCGGGGCATCGAGGCCCAGCAGAAATATGGGGCCCAGGTGGCCGAACTTTCCAAGGAGCTGGATGTTCTCAAAACGGAGCGCACCGACTGGGAGCGCCGCATCGCCCTTCTCCGCAAGGATCAGATCGACCGGGATCTGCTCGAGGAGAGAGCGCGCGTGATGCTGGGGCGGGTGCACCGGAACGATCTCGTGATCATCACCGGGCCGGATTCCAAATAGCCGGAACATTCTGCTTAACTGAATTTCAGTTAAGTCAAAATAAAACAGCAATGTCATAGGCTTGCACATTTCGTTGTGCAGCGCAAAACAGCTTTCGGCCCCCTCGATTTCCGCCATGGACTGCGCTAGAACTTTCGTCGAGGAAACCCTTCGGAGGACCCCGATGGCTGTTGCTGCCCGCAAGGCAGGCCGCGCTCTTTCCAGCGCGGCCAACAAGTCCACCCCTGGCAAAAGCTCCGCACGAGGAGCCGCTCCCAACAATCCCCAATTCGACAAGAACCAGGACCTCGCGGCCTATAACGACATGCTCCTGATCCGGCGCTTCGAGGAGAAGTCCGGCCAGATGTACGGCATGGGCCTCATCGGCGGGTTCTGCCACCTCTATATCGGCCAGGAGGCCGTGGTGGTCGGCATGCAGATGGCGACCAAAGAGGGCGACCAAGTGATCACCGGCTACCGCGACCACGGCCACATGCTGGCCTGCGGCATGGACGCGAGGGGCGTCATGGCGGAGCTGACCGGACGCCGCGGGGGCCTGTCCAAGGGCAAGGGCGGCTCCATGCACATGTTCTCCAAGGAGAAGCACTTCTACGGCGGCCACGGCATCGTGGGCGCGCAGGTGTCGCTCGGCACGGGCATCGCCTTCGCCAACCATTACCGCGAGAACGGCAACGTGTGCCTGACCTATTTCGGCGACGGCGCCGCCAACCAGGGCCAGGTCTACGAGAGCTTCAACATGGCGGAGCTGTGGAAGCTGCCCGTGGTCTACGTGATCGAGAACAACCGCTACGCCATGGGTACCTCCGTGTCCCGCGCCTCCGCGCAGACGGATTTCTCCAAGCGCGGCGTGTCCTTCAACATCCCCGGCGAGCAGGTGGACGGCATGGACGTTCGCGCGGTCTATGCGGCCGGGCAGCGGGCCATCGAGCATGCCCGCACGGGCAAGGGGCCCTACATCCTCGAAATGCAGACCTACCGCTACCGCGGCCATTCCATGTCCGACCCGGCTAAGTACCGCACCAAGGACGAAGTGGCCCGGATGCGCGAGGAGCACGACCCCATCGAGCAGGTGCGCCGCCGTCTTCTGGAAAGCTGGAGGATGTCGGAGGAGGAGCTGAAAGCCATCGACAGCCGCGTGCGCGAGATCGTCAACGAGGCCGCCGAGTTCGCCACGCACGATCCCGAGCCGGATCCGTCGGAGCTCTATACGGACATTCTGCTCGAGGTCCGTTGATCGATGGGCTTCTTCAAGCGGTTCTTTTCCGAGGTCGAGGATCCGACGGTCGAGCTCATGCTCCAGAAGGTGAGCGGAGTTGGCATCCGACTCCGCGAGGGCGCCTCGACCGAGGACCTCTTTCGCCTCGACTGGTCCCGCGAGGACATCGCGCGACGGGGACACGGACTCCTGTTGACGATCATGGGGATGAGCTCCAGCGAGGAGCACTCGAACGGAGCCGGCCTGTCCTCCGACGTCTGGTATTTCGAGGAGGACTGCGCGGAGGACCCCCATCCCTATGTCAGCATCGTCCAACGCCTCTGCGATCTGTCCGACGGCGAGATTGCGTTCGACGCCGTGCGCGACCATGTCGACTTCAAACAGAAGGTGGCTTGGGTCGAAGTGGAAAAGAACGGCAGGACGGAGCGCATCACCCTGAATGTGGACCATGAACGGGCCGACACCGGCATCCTGCAATGGTTCCAGGAGCATCTGTCCGCTTCAGGGTCCAACAAGCGCCTTGCCTGCCATCAGATCGATCCGAGCGGTCTTTTCATCTGCAAGCCTCCCGAGACGATCGCCGCCATCAACGAGATCACCGGTCTCAACTTCAGCTAACACCCCGACCCGACGCTTGAGAGAATTTCAAAATGCCCACAGACATTCTCATGCCGGCCCTCTCCCCCACCATGGAGCAGGGCAAACTGGCCAAATGGCTGAAGAACGAAGGCGACAAGGTCAAACCCGGCGACATTCTCGCCGAGATCGAGACCGACAAGGCGACCATGGAGGTCGAGGCCATCGATGAAGGCGTGCTCGCCAAGATCCTGGTCTCCGACGGAACCGACAACGTCGCCGTGAACACCCCCATCGCGATCCTGGCGGGCGAGGGCGAGGACGTGTCGGCGGCGGCCTCCAGGGCTCCGGCCCAAGGGGGCGGCGAGGCTCCTCCCGCGCCCGGCCCGAGCTCGCCGCAGCCCGCGCCCGTTCCCGACATGCAGGCCGAGGGCATGACGGATCGTCCGGCTCCCATCGAGCGGCAGGGGCAGGATCAGGGCGGCGTCTCGGTGCCGGCGGCCCCGTCGGTGATCACGAGCCGCGGCTCCTACAACGCCTTCGCGGAAATCCCCGAGGGCACGGAGCTCGTCAACATGACCGTGCGCGAGGCCCTTCGCGACGCCATGGCCGAGGAGATGCGCCGGGACGAGCTCGTGCTCGTCATGGGAGAGGAGGTGGCCGAATACCAGGGCGCCTACAAGGTCACGCAAGGGCTGCTGCAGGAATTCGGCGCGCGCCGGGTCATCGACACGCCGATCACCGAGCACGGCTTCGCCGGCGTGGGCGTCGGCGCGGCCTTCACGGGGCTCAAGCCCATCGTGGAGTTCATGACCTTCAACTTCGCCATGCAGGCCATCGACCACATCATCAACTCGGCGGCGAAAACCCTCTACATGTCGGGCGGCCAGCTCGGCGCGCCCGTCGTGTTCCGCGGCCCCAACGGCGCGGCGGCCCGCGTGGGCGCCCAGCACAGCCATGACTACGCCGCCTGGTACTCGAACGTTCCGGGCCTCAAGGTCATCGCCCCCTATTCGGCCTCCGACGCCAAGGGCCTGCTCAAGAGCGCCATCCGCGATCCGAACCCCATCATCTTCCTGGAGAACGAGATCCTCTACGGCCAGTCCTTCCCGGTACCGAAGCTCGACGACTTCACGGTGCCCATCGGCAAGGCGCGCATCCACCGGGAGGGCAAGGACGTGACCATCGTGTCCTTCTCCATCGGCATGACCTATGCGCTCAAGGCCGCGCAGGAGCTGGAGAAGGAAGGCATCGAGGCCGAGGTGATCGACCTGCGCACCATCCGTCCCATGGACACGGACACTATCATCGCCTCGGTGATGAAGACCGGCCGCTGCGTCACCGTGGAGGAGGGCTTCCCGCAATCCGGCGTCGGCGCCGAGATCGCTACCCGCATCATGGAGAACGCCTTCGACTACCTGGACGCGCCCGTCATGCGCGTCACCGGCAAGGACGTGCCCATGCCGTATGCCGCCAACCTGGAAAAGCTGGCGCTGCCGAACGTGGGCGAGGTGGTCCAGGCCGCGAAGGCGGTTTGCTACAGGTAGGCCCGATGACCCAGAAAAAATTCGAAGCCCTCAACGTTCCGCCCGACGTGCTCGAGAAGGGCGGCGTCGAGATCCTGCGGGCTTCGGTGGTCGATGGCGCCGTGAGCATCGCGCTTCGCCGCGCCTTCGACGATCCGTTCACCTGGGGCGTGCTCCTGGTGGATCTCGCCCGTCACGCCGCCCGGGTCTACGCCATGGAAACCGACATCTCGGAAGAGGATGCCATGACGGAGATCGCGGCGGGAATCCAGGCCGAGCTGGACGATCCGTCCGACCCCGGCTCCACCCAAGCCATCAACTAGGCGTCCTACGAAAAAAGCGGATGCGGGTTTCCCGCAGAATGCCAGAACAGAACTCTAACCCCTCAGTCAGGATCAAAACCCCATGCCCATCAACATCCTGATGCCCGCGCTTTCTCCCACCATGGAGAAGGGCAACCTTGCCAAGTGGCTGAAGAAGGAAGGCGACGCGGTGAAGTCCGGCGACATCATCGCCGAGATCGAGACCGACAAGGCTACCATGGAAGTGGAGGCGGTGGACGAAGGCATCCTCGCCAAGATCGTCGTGCCCGAAGGCACGTCCGACGTGCCAGTCAACCAGCTCATCGCCCTGATCGCCGGCGAGGGCGAGGACCCGAAGAGCGTCTCGGCCTCGGGCGGCGGAGCCCCTGCGCCGAAGGCCGAGGCTGCGCCTGCTCCCGCCGCGCCGGCGGCTCCCGCGGCCGCGCCCCAGCCAGGGGCCAACGCCATACCGGGCGACCAAGCCGCGCACATGTCCTACGCCCGCGTGGACCAGGCCCCGAGCGGCCCGGCGCAGGCGGCCAAGCCCAACGGGGCGGGGGCCGCCGCAGGGCAGGCGGGCGGGCGCATCTTCGCCTCGCCGCTCGCCAAGCGCATCGCCAAGGAAGCAGGCCTCGACATCGCCTCCGTGCAGGGCTCCGGCCCCCATGGCCGCGTGGTGGAAAAGGACGTGCGGGCGGCGCTCTCCGGCGGCGCAAAGCCTGCCGCCGCCGCTCCCGCCCCGGCCCCCGCCGCGGCTGCTCCCGCGCCCGCGCCGGTGGCGAAGCCCGCCGCGCCGCAGCTCGCGCAGAGCGCCTCGGCCGATCAGGTCAAGGCCATGTTCGAGGCCGGCACCTACGAGGAGGTGCCCCTCGACGGGATGCGCAGGACCATCGCCAAGCGCCTGGTCGAATCGAAGCAGACCGTGCCGCATTTCTACCTGTCGCTGGACTGCGAGCTCGACGCCCTCATGGCGCTGCGCGAGCAGCTCAACGGGGCCGCCGGCAAGGACAAGGACGGCAAGCCCGCCTACAAGCTCTCGGTCAACGACTTCGTCATCAAGGCCCTGGCCATCGCGCTCCAGCGGGTGCCGGCCGCCAATGCGGTCTGGGCCGAGGACCGCATCCTGAAGATGAAGCACTCGGACGTGGGCGTGGCGGTCGCCATCGAAGGCGGGCTGTTCACGCCGGTGGTGCGGAAAGCCGAGCAGAAGACGCTGACGGCCATCTCGGCCGAGGTGAAGGACATGGCGGGCCGCGCCCGCAACCGCCGCCTCAAGCCCGAGGAATACCAGGGCGGCTCCACGGCGGTGTCCAACCTCGGCATGTTCGGCATCAAGAACTTCCAGGCCGTGATCAACCCGCCCCAGGGCACGATCCTGGCGGTGGGCGCGGGCGAGAACCGCGTGGTGGTGAAGAACGGCGCTCCCGCGGTGATCCAGGCCATGACCGTGACCCTCTCCTGCGACCACCGGGTGGTGGACGGAGCGCTGGGCGCGGAACTGCTCGCCGCCTTCAAGCAGCTCATCGAGAGCCCGATGGGGATGCTGGTATAACGCTGATCGTCATGGCCGGCCCTGTGCCGGCCAACCACGCCTTTCTTCAACGGTCCTGCATCCAGAGACGTGGATGCCCGGGCCAAGCCCGGGCATGACGGGGGACACCATGGCAGACCAATACGACATCATCGTCATCGGCGGCGGGCCGGGGGGCTATGTGGCGGCGATCCGGGCGGCGCAGCTCGGGTTCAAGACCGCGGTGGTGGAGCGCGAGCATCTGGGCGGCATCTGCCTCAACTGGGGCTGCATCCCCACCAAGGCGCTGCTGCGCTCGGCGGAGATCTACCACTACATGGAGCACGCCAAGGATTACGGCCTCTCGGCGGAGAAGATCGGCTTCGACGCGGCCGCCATCGTGCAGCGCTCGCGGGGCGTGTCGGGGCGGCTCAACGGCGGCGTCGGAATGCTGCTCAAGAAGAACAAGGTGGACGTGATCTGGGGCGAGGCCAGCATCTCCAAGCCCGGCGAGGTGGTGGTGTCGGCGCCCAAGAAGCCTGCCGTGCAGCCGCAGAACCCGGTTCCCAAGGGCGTGCTGCCGGCCGGAACCTACGGGGCCAAGCACATCATCGTGGCCACCGGCGCGCGGCCTCGCGTGCTGCCGGGCATCGAGCCGGACGGCAAGCTGATCTGGACCTATTTCGAGGCCATGGTGCCCCCCGCCATGCCCAAGTCCCTCCTGGTGATGGGGTCGGGCGCCATCGGCATCGAGTTCGCCTCCTTCTACCGCACCATGGGGGCGGAGGTGACGGTGGTGGAGGTGATGCCGCAGATCCTTCCCGTGGAGGATGCGGAGATCGCCGGGCTTGCCCGCAAGCGCTTCGAGAAACAGGGAATGAAGATCATCTCCAGCGCCAAGGTCACCAAGGTGGAGAAGGGCCAGAACTCCGTTACCGCCACCATCGACGACGGCAAGGGCACGCAGACGATCACGGCCGAGCGGATGATCTCGGCGGTGGGCGTGGTGGGCAACATCGAGAATCTCGGCCTCGAGAAGCTCGGTGTGAAGATCGAGCGCGGCGTGGTGGTGACCGACGGGCTCGGGCGCACCAATGTGCCCGGCATCTACGCCATCGGCGACGTGGCGGGCCCGCCCATGCTGGCCCACAAGGCGGAGCACGAGGGCGTGATCTGCGTCGAGACCATCAAGGGCCTCCACGCCCACGCGATGGATAAGGGCAAGATCCCCGGCTGCACCTATTGCAACCCGCAGATCGCCTCCGTGGGCCTCACGGAAGGCAAAGCCAAGGAGCTGGGCTACGACATCCGCGTCGGCCGCTTCCCCTTCGTGGGCAACGGCAAGGCGATTGCGCTGGGCGAGCCGGAGGGTCTCATCAAGACCATCTTCGACCGGAAGACCGGCCAGCTTCTCGGCGCGCACATGATCGGCGCGGAGGTGACCGAGCTGATCCAGGGCTACGTGGTCGCCATGACCCTGGAGACCACCGAGGAAGAGCTGATCCACGCGGTCTTTCCGCACCCGACCCTGTCCGAGGCCATGCACGAGAGCGTGATGGATGCGTATGGCCGCGTGATCCACATGTGAGCGGGCGGGGCGCACCCGTCCCGATTCTCTCACAGCCGCAATGGCCGGGTTCGTCCCGGCCATCGTCGCGCCGGTCCTCGCCTGGCCAACCCGAGGATTGACACCGCCCTCGCGCAAACGGCAGGCTCGCGAATCTCGAAAACCCGGGAGGGAGCCATGGCGGATCGTGGCGATTTGCAGGAGGGCGGATGCCGGTGCGGGCAGGTGCGGTTTCGCGTGAGCGGCGCGCCCCTGATCACCATGGCGTGCCACTGCACCGGCTGCCAGCGCATGACCGCCAGCGCCTATTCCCTGAGCGCGCTCTATCCGAGCGACGCCTTCCAGGTGGTGCAGGGGGAGCCCGTCATCGGCGGCCTCCACGGGGCCACCCGGCACTTCTTCTGCCCGCATTGCATGAGCTGGCTGTTCACCCGCCCCGAGGGCATGGACGATTTCGTCAACGTTCGCGCCACCATGCTGGACGATCCCCGCGCCTCCACGCCCTTCATCGAGACCTACACCCGCGAGAGGCTGCCCTGGGCGAGGACGCCCGCGGCGCACAGCTTCGAGACGCTTCCGCCCATGGAGCGCTATCCCGAGCTGGTGGCGGAGTTCGCCGCGCGGCCGGGGTGAGGGCAGGGCGGCCGCAGGGTCAGGGCCTGCCCGCTCCCAGGGGCTGAGGCAGCGGGGCCGCTGCCTGGCCGGGCCCCGCGAAGCGCTTGGCCCCCGCGACGCACAGGATCACCGCCACGGTGACGGCGATCATGGACCATCCGACCGTCTCCCCTAGGAGCGTCGCCGCCAGCATCAGGCCGAAGAAGGGCTGGAGCAGCTGGAGCTGTCCCACGCCCGCGATGCCGCCCAGCGCCAGGCCGCGATACCAGAACACGAAGCCGATCAGCATGGAGAACAGGGACACGTAGGCAAGTCCCCACCAGGCGGGCGCGCCGATCCCGCTCCAGGAGGAGGGCAGGGCCCAGAGCATCAGCGCCGTCATGACCGGCAGGGTGAACACCAGCGCCCAGGAGATCACCTGCCAGCCCCCGAGGCTGCGGGAGAGCTTCGCCCCTTCCGCATAGCCGAGCCCGCACAGGAGGACCGCCGCCAGCATGAGCAGGTCCCCCGTGGAGGAGGCCGAGGAGCCCTGGACGAGGGCATATCCCGCCACCAGGCCGCCTCCGACGGCGGAGAACGCCCAGAAGGCGGGCTTGGGCCGCTCGCCGCCTCGAACCACGCCGAAGATCGCCGTGGCAAGGGGCAGGAGCCCGATGAACACGATGGAGCGGGCGGAGGTGATGTGCTGCAGCGCCAGGGCGGTGAGCAGCGGAAAGCCCACCACCACCCCGAGCGACACCAGGGCAAGCGCCGGAAAATCCCCGCGGCCCGGGCGCCGCTGCCGCAGGACCACCAGCAGCGCCCCGGCCAGCACGCCGGCGATGGAGGCCCGCGCGAAGGTGAGGAACAGGGGGTCGAACCCCGCCACGGCGAGGCGGGTGGCGGGCAGGGACCCGCTGAAGATCAGCACCCCCAGGAATCCGTTGATCCACCCTTCGGTCGTCTTGTCTATGCGCAGGCCTCCCGCCGATCATTTTTCGGGCAACCCGCATGGCTTCTCCAGATACAGTCCATTACAGTCCCTCCGAACTGTATGGACGGGGGAGCAGTACGGTGGACGATTCCGGGGGGCGGCGGCACGACGGAACCCTGGTGGAGCGGGTCATGCAGGCCGTTCACGGCCGCATCGCCAGCCGCGCCCTGGCGCCGGGCGCAAGGCTTCCGTCCATTCGGGCGCTGGCGCGAGCCTTGCAGGTGTCGAACTCCACCGTGGTGGAGGCCTATGACCGGCTGGCGGCGGAGGGCCTGATCCGGTCCCGGCCGGGGTCGGGGTTCTACCATGCGGGGCCGCTGGCTCCCCTGTCGCTGGCGGAGCTCGCCCCGCGCCTGGACCGGGCCATCGATCCCTTCTGGGTGTCGCGGCTCTCCCTGGAGGCGGGAGGCGAGGTGCTCAAGCCCGGCTGCGGCTGGCTTCCCGGCGCCTGGATGCCCGAGGAGGAGATCCGCCGCGCCCTGCGCGCCCTTGCCCGCGCCAGGGACGGAACGGGGCTCACCGATTACGGCTCGCCCCTGGGCCTTGCTCCCTTTAGGCAGTTCCTGTCGCGGCGCATGGCCGAGCAGGGCTTCCGCGCCCCCCCGGAGGGGATTCTGCTCACGGATTCCGGCACCCAGGCCATCGACCTCGTGTGCCGTCTCCTGATCCAGCCGGGGGACGCCGTTCTGGTGGACGATCCCTGCTACTTCAACTTCCTGGCTCTGCTGCGCGCCCACCGGGCCACGGTGATCGGCGTTCCCCATACGCCCTCGGGCCCCGACCTGCGGCTGTTCGAGAGGGCGCTCTCCGAGCACCGGCCGCTCCTCTACATCACCAATTCGGGCATTCACAACCCCACCGGAGCGGCCCTGTCGCCCGCCACGGCCCACCGGCTCCTGAAGCTCGTCGAGAGCCACGACCTGGTGGTGGTGGAGGACGACATCTTCGCCGATTTCGAGACCGAGCCCGCCCCGCGGCTCGCCGCCCTCGACGGCCTCGACCGGGTGGTGCGGATCGGCAGCTTCTCCAAAACCCTGTCGGCCTCGTTCCGCTGCGGATACATCGCCGCCCGGCCCGACTGGATCGAGAAGCTCACCGACATCCGGATCGCCACGGGCTTTGCCAGCAACCGCCTCTCGGAGGAACTCGTCCTCGCGGTTCTCGGCAGCGGCGGCTACCGCAAGCACATGGAGGCGCTGCGCGCCCGCCTCGCGGGGGCCATGGCGGGCACGATCCTGCGGCTGCGGGGGCTCGGCATCGAGCCCTGGATCGAGCCGGGGGCCGGCATGTTCGCCTGGTGCCGCCTGCCCGACGGCCTCGACGCCGCCGCCGTGGCCCGCCACGCCCTCGCCCACGGCATCGTCCTCGCCCCCGGCAACGTCTTCAGCCCCTCGCAATCGGCCGCCGGCTTCCTGCGCTTCAACGTGGCGCAGTGCGGGGATGAGCGGGTGTTCGCGGTGCTTGAGAAAGCGATGAGACAGCCTGTATCGGGGTAGCCATCACGACGGATCGAAGCACGGGATGGGTGTGAGGGCCGGGGCTCTCTTCCGGGCTTGCATGGAACGCCGACGGGCGCTGCACTCCCGCCGTCATGGCCGGGCTTGACCCGGCCATCCACGCCTTGGACCACGCGGCGCGACGAAGGCGTGGATAATGCCCGGCCGGTCCCCGGATCAGGTCCAGGGAAGGCATGACGATTCGGGTGCGAGACAGTGAAGCGCCTACTGGTTCAGCGTCTCGTAGAGGTCGTCCCAATCCGGGTTCATGCCGTGGATCAGGCGCACCTTCCAGGCACGCGGCCAGTGCTTCATCGAGGTCTCCCGCTGGATCGCGAGGCGGATGTCGTCGTGCTATTCGTAATAGACCAGGCGCTTGAGACCGTATCGCTTGGTGAAGCCGTCGATCAGCCCTTCGCGATGCTCCCAGGCGCGGCGGGAAAGGCCGCTTGTCACGCCGACATAAAGCGCGCCGTTGCGCCGATTGCTCATGATGTAGACCCAGCCGCCTTTCCGCATCCGTCAACGATACGCCATCACCCGCGACACTCCACCGTCACCCCCGGGCTTGTCCCGGGGATCCACGCCTTTCCTCGGCGGAGTGAAGACGTGGATGGCCGGGACAAGCCCGGCCATGACGGAGAGGGCCTGACACCCACCGTCATCCCGCTTGGAAAACAGCAGCGCCATCCGGATCGGGATCACCGGCACAAGGCCGGTGATGGCGACAGAGGATGTCATCGGCCGAAGCGAAGGGAGGCCATTGCCGCTGCCCTCGCAGGCGGCACCTCTGGTTTCCCTCCCCCTTGTGGGGAGGGCTAGGGTGGGGGTGTTTGCGCCATACGCTGATAGGCTATCGCACACACCCCCACCTCCATCTCCTCCCCATAAGGGGGAGGAGAGCCGGGCGCGTTGTTCTCACTTTGTTCTTGACAGTTCACACAAGCTAAGCTATAACGTGTGCAGTTCTGTTCCCCGAGGGGCGCGCTCGTGAGGCGTCGTTAGCTGTGGGGGCAGGGCACGGTCTCGTGCAGGGGCTCGCAATCCTTGTGACGAGAGGCCCAGGCTGCGCGCCGGGCCTGCCCGCTGCCTTCAGGCCAGGCTTCCTCAGAGGAGCCCCGCCTGAGCTGACGATCGGCAGGTTCGCGTCGCCTGTTTGCCTAAAAGAACCGTGCGCGAGGGCCCTTCCGGCTCTTACATCATCATACGCCATCGAGCCGGACCGCCCGTCGCGCCACCCCTCGATTGCCTCCCAAGGCTGGAGCCGAACGGCTCCGGCCCGCGGACGCATGTCTTTTCTAACCTTTTCATTTCCCACAACATCATTGCCGAAGGAGACCTGCCATGAGCCGGATCCGGCCCTTCCTGCCCAACCTTCCCGATTGCGACGACACCCTGCGGCGCCTGGCCGACGTGCTGCTGGTGCCGGAATCCTGCCGCAAGCGCGCCTGCCGCAGGGCCATGCGGTGCCAGGGCGGCTACGGCCCGCCCTGCTTCTTCGAGCGGCAACGCTTCTTCACCCACTCCGTTCTGGACAACATGGGCCTGTACCGGGAGTACTGGGACGAGGAGCGCGAGAAGATCGAGACGGCGCTGCGGCCGAAGGGGTGAGGGGAGGCAGTCCCGCAGAAGGGAATCCCTGGCTCGGAGCCGCACCCTCTTTCCCTCCCCCTTGCGGGGAGGGGTAGGGGTGGGGGTCGTAGTGTCAAAGCTCCCGGTCTGGGGAAGGGCTCATAGGCCAATACAGCGCTTTATTCTCTCATCGCCTCACCCAGTCGCACCACCCCCACCCCTCACCCCTCCCCGCAAGGGGGAGGGGGAAGAGGGTGCGGCGGGTGAAACCCAGCCCCTTCATCTTGTCATTTGCGAACGGGCCTCGGAGGCCCTAAATCAGGCTGCAGCACGAAAGGGGCGGGCTCCCGCCGCCCCAGGGATTTCAAGCGTCATGGCCGTCGTCCTCGACCTTCTGAACAAGGATCACCGTCCCCGCCACCCGGAGAAGGCGCACCGGCCGGACCAGCCCGTGCAGCAGCGCAAGCCCGAATGGATCCGCGTGAAGGCGCCGGGCTCGCCCAAATGGGCCGAGACCAACCGGATCGTGCGCGAGAACAAGCTCGTGACCGTGTGCGAGGAGGCGGGCTGCCCCAATATCGGCGAGTGCTGGGAGAAGAAGCACGCCACCTTCATGATCATGGGCGACACCTGCACCCGGGCCTGCGCCTTCTGCAACGTGAAGACCGGCCTGCCGGGCGCCCTCGATCCCCATGAGCCCGAGAACGTGGCCATCGCGGTGGAAAAGCTCGGCCTCGAGCACGTGGTGATCACCTCCGTGGACCGGGACGACCTGGCGGACGGCGGCGCGCAGCATTTCGCCGATGTGATCCGCGCCATCCGCGCCCGCTCGCCGGGCACCACCATCGAGATCCTCACCCCCGACTTCCTGAGGAAGCCCGGCGCCCTGGAGGCGGTGGTGGCGGCCAGGCCCGACGTGTTCAACCACAACCTGGAAACCGTGCCGTCCAAGTACCTGAAGGTGCGCCCCGGCGCGCGCTACTTCCACTCCATCCGCCTGCTCCAGCAGGTGAAGGAGCTGGACCCGACCATCTTCACCAAGTCGGGCATCATGGTGGGCCTGGGCGAGGAGCGCAACGAGGTGCTCCAGCTCATGGACGACCTGCGCTCGGCGGAGGTGGATTTCATGACCATCGGCCAGTATCTCCAGCCCACCAAGAAGCACCACCCGGTGATCCGCTTCGTGACCCCGGACGAGTTCAAGGCCTTCGAGACCACCGCCTACGCCAAGGGCTTCCTGCTGGTCTCCGCCACCCCGCTGACGCGCTCCTCGCACCATGCGGGGGAGGATTTCGCCCGGCTGAGGTCGGCCCGGCTGGCGAAGCTCGCCTGAGGTCTCCCGCGGGACATGCGGCGCATTCTCGTCATCGGCAGCCCCGGCGCGGGCAAGAGCACCCTGGCCCGCCGCCTGGCCGAGGGGCTCGACCTGCCTCTGATCCACCTGGACCGGGAGTATTTCGGGCCGGGCTGGACCACGCCCCCGCGGGCCGAGTGGCGGGAGCGGGTCGAGGCCCTGGCGGCGCGGCCCGAATGGGTCATGGACGGCAATTACAGCAGCACCTTCGACCTGCGGGTGCCCCGGGCCCAGGCGGTGGTCTGGCTCGACGTGCCGCGCTGGCGCTGCCTGCTCGGGGTGCTCTGGCGGGTGGCGCGGAACTACGGCAGGGTGCGGCCCGACCTCGGCCCCGGCTGCCCCGAGCGGTTCGATGGGTCGTTCCTGCGCTTCATCTGGAACTATCCCCGCGACAAGCGCCCCAAGACGGCCAGGATGCTGGAGCGGCTGAGGGCGGACCAGCGCGCCTTCGTCCTGCGCTCCCATGGGGAGATCCCGGCCCTCGAGGCGGAGCTTGCGGCGATCCGGCGGGAGGCCGCCTGACCATGCCCACCTTCCGCACCGTCCGGCCGGTGGGGCACAGCCCGGCGCAGATGTTCGCCCTCGTGGCCGACGTGGAGCGCTACCCGGAATTCCTGCCGCTCTGCGAGGATCTGCGCATCCTGCGCCGGGTCCAGAGCGGCGAGGGGATCGAGACCCTCGTGGCCACCATGGCGGTGGGCTACAAGGCGATCCGGGAGAGCTTCACCACCCGGGTGACCGTGGACCACCCGCGCCTGCGGATCACGGTGGAATACGTGGACGGGCCGTTCCGGTACCTGGAGAACCGCTGGAGCTTCCGCCAGACCCCGGGCGGATGCGACGTGGAGTTCTACATCAACTACGAGTTCAAGAGCTTCGCCCTTGGCCTGCTCATGGGCAGCATGTTCGACAAGGCCTTCAAGAAATTCACCCAAGCCTTTGAGGAAAGGGCGAATGACATCTACGGGCAGCCCTCCGCCGCCCGGGCCTGATCAGCGGATCGCCTGCTCCAGGAGGCCCAAGGCATCCTCCACGGCTCGCCGGCGCACGATCTCCCGCCCCAGGTCGCCGTAGCGGCGCTCCAGGTGGACAACCGCTGCTCCCCGGCGGGCGAGGCCGAAATGGACGAGCCCCACCGGCTTCGCCACTGTGGCCCCGCCGGGGCCGGCGATGCCCGTGATCGCCACGGCCACGTGAGCGCGGGAATGGGCGAGCGCCCCCTCCGCCATGGCCCGGGCGACGGGCTCGCTCACCGCCCCATGGGCGGCGATGAGGCTCGCCGGGACGCCGACCAGCTCCGTCTTGGCCTCGTTGGAATAGGTCACGAAGCCGCGCTCCACCACCGCCGAGGAGCCGGCGATCTCCGTAAGCAGGGCGGCCACGAGCCCGCCGGTGCAGGATTCGGCGGTGGCGATCTTCAGGCCCTTCTGCTCGTAGGCCTTCAGGAGCGCCGCCGCCCGTTCTGTCAGGTCCGATGTCATGGGTTCGCCTCCGGCAGGCGGATGGTGGCGGCGGCCTGGGCGGCGATGCCCTCGCCGCGACCGGTGAACCCCAGCCTTTCCGTGGTGGTCGCCTTGAGGGACACCTGGTCGATCCGAAGGCCGCAGATCCCTGCGATCCGCTGCCGCATGGCCTCCCGGTGCGGACCCAGGCGCGGCTTCTCGCACAGCAGGGTCGTGTCGAGGTGGTCGATCACACCACCCCGGCTGCGCACCAGATGAGCCGCGTGGGCGAGGAACCGGTCCGACGAGGCGCCGTGCCATTGCGGGTCGCTCGGTGGAAAATGGACGCCGATGTCCCCGTCGGCCAGGGCGCCCAGCAGGGCATCCGTGAGCGCGTGCAGGATCACGTCGCCGTCCGAATGGGCGACGACGCCCCGCTCATGGGCCACCTTGATCCCGCCGAGCCAGACATGATCCCCCTCGCCGAAGGCATGAACGTCGAAGCCGGTGCCGAGGCGGGTCACATAGGACATGGCCGGTTCCCTTAGACGGGTCTCGGCCTCGTGGAAATCGGCCGGATGGGTCAGCTTGATATTGTCGGGCTCGCCGTCGAACACGTGAACCGGCATCCCGGCCCATTCCGCCAGCGCTCCGTCATCGGTGAAGGAGCGGAGGCCCTCGCCTGCGGCTCTTTGATGCGCTTCAAGGATGGAAGCAAAGCGAAACGCCTGCGGCGTCTGGATCGCCCTCAAGGCTGCCCGTTCGGGAGTGGATAGGACCTGATCCTGCGCGCCGATGATCTTGATCGTGTCCGTCACCCTGGTTCCGGGCACGGCGGCCCCCCAGCACCGCCCCGCCTCCATGGCGCGGCCGATGAGGGCGGGGCTCGCAAAGGGCCGGGCGGCGTCGTGGACGAGGACGATGTCGGGCGCGAGGTCGGCGAGCGCTTCCAGCCCATGCCGCACCGAATCCTGCCGGGTCTCGCCGCCGAAGGCGTGACTCAGGAGGATTGTCGGACCATCCAGGCTGAGGCCGGAGAGGCTCTCCCGGTAAAGGTCCTGGTCGTCCGGATGGATCACCACGATCACGCGGCTGATCCCGGGGTGGCTGATGAAGGCCTGCAAGGTCCGAGTCAGGACCGGCCTGCCGCCCAAGGGCCGGTACTGCTTGGGGGTCCCCTGGCCCGCTCTGGATCCACGTCCGGCAGCAACGATGAGGGCGGCAACTGACATCCGGGCAAGCTTCCTCCAACGGAATCTCTCCTAAGCGCGACACCGGCGGAAGGCAAATCCCCCTCCGAAGGACTTGCGCGAATGGGCAAATTGGCTATTGATTGGGCACAATGGAAACTGATCAAAATTTAGGCGCAGCCGGTTTCGGCATCGGTCCGCTCCATGTGGAGACCACCGCGGTTCTCGCGCCCTTGTCCGGAGTCACGGACGTGGTGTTCCGGCGCATCGCCAAGCGCATGGGGGCCGGCCTCGTCGTGTCCGAGATGGTGGCGTCGGACGAGCTGGTCCAAGGCTCGGAAGAGGCGCAGCTCCGGGCTGAGGGAACGGGGATCGAGCCCCATGTGGTCCAGCTCGCCGGCTGCGAGCCGCGCTGGATGGCCGAGGCGGTTCGCGTGGCCGAAGGGGCAGGGGCCCGGATCATCGACATCAATATGGGATGCCCGGCCAAACGGGTGATCGGCGGCTATGCGGGCTCGGCTCTCATGCGCGACCTCGATCATGCCTGCCGCCTCATCGACGCAACGGTCCGGGCCGCCACGGTTCCCGTGACCGTCAAGATGCGGCTCGGCTGGGACCATGGCACGATCAACGCCCCGGAACTCGCCCGCCGGGCGGAGGGGCTTGGCGCCAGGGCCGTGACGGTCCATGGCCGGACGCGCCAGCAGTTCTACAAGGGCAGGGCCGATTGGAGCGCCATCGCTCCCGTTGTCCGAGCCGTCTCGATTCCGGTGATCGCCAACGGCGACATCGGCTCGCTTGAGGATGCGCGAGCCTGCCTTGCCGCCTCAGGCGCAGCGGCCGTGATGATCGGCCGCTCCGCGGTGGGCAGGCCCTGGCTCGTGGGCCAGATCGGAGCGGCCCTCGGGGGGCGGCGCATCCCGGACCCCACTCCTGACGAGATGACCGCCATCGCCATCGAGCATTACGAAGGGCTGCTGGCCCTCTATGGCGAGAAGGTCGGCATCCGCCACGCGCGCAAGCATCTTGCGGCTTATGCCGATGCGGCGCGCGAGGCCGGCTTTTCCATCAGCCCGGCCGTTCGATCCGCTCTGGTCACGTCCGAGGACCCGAAGACGGTCGTGGCCCTGCTGCGGGGCGTCTATGCGCGCCAGGACCGGGAGGCTGCCTGATGACGGGCCTCAACGATCTCGTCATGAACGCGCTCCCGCTGCCGGTTCTCACCATCGGGCCGGAGCAGAGGGTCCTTCACGCCAATGCGGCGGCCGAGTCCTTCTTCGAGATGAGCCTGCGCCGGATGCAGCGCCAGACGCTCGGCGAATTTCTTCCCTTCGGCTCTCCCGTCATGGCCCTGGTGGAAGATGTGCGTCAAAGGGGTTCGAGCGTCAGCGAGCACCGGATCGACATCGGCAGCCCGCGCCTCGGCCCCGAGCGCATCGTCGATGTGTTCGCCACCCCTTTGAGCGACGGCAGCGACAGCGTCGTCATCATGCTTCAGGAGCGCACCATCGCCGACAAGATGAACCGGCAGCTGACCCACCGCGGCGCCGCCCGGTCGATCACGGCCCTTGGGGCTCTGCTGGCCCACGAGATCAAGAATCCGCTCTCCGGCATCCGGGGTGCGGCGCAGCTTCTGGAGCAATCGGCCAACGACGAGGACCGCCTGCTGACGCGCCTGATCTGCGACGAGACCGACCGGATCGTGAAGCTCGTGGAGCGCATGGAGCTGTTCGGCGAGGAGCGCCCGGTGGAGCGGGGGCCGGTCAACATCCACGGGGTGCTCGACCACGTGAAGCGCCTCGCCCAATCGGGCTTCGCGCGCCACATCCGTTTCACGGAGAACTACGATCCGTCCCTGCCGCCGGTCCTCGGCAACAGGGACCAGCTCATCCAGGTCATCCTCAACCTGGTCAAGAATGCGGCGGAGGCTATCGGGATCGACACCAGCGAGGGCGAGATCACCCTGACCACCGCTTTCCGCACGGGCGTGCGCCTCCATGTGCCGGGCTCCCAGGAGCGGGTGAGCCTGCCCATCGAGCTGAGCGTTCGCGACAACGGCCCCGGCATCCCCGCGGAGCTGATGAGCGACCTGTTCGATCCCTTCGTGACCACCAAGGTCCAGGGCAGCGGTCTGGGACTGGCCCTGGTGGCCAAGATCGTGGGCGATCATGGCGGCATCATCGAATGCGAGCCTTCGCCCCGACGCACGACCTTTCGAATTCTCCTGCCGATGCACCGCGCCAATGACGGGCGCGGGGCTGAAATGTGAGGCCAGATCCATGCCCAGCGGACAGATCCTTCTTGCCGACGACGACGCCGCCATCAGGACCGTGCTGAATCAGGCCCTCTCGCGGGCGGGATACGAGGTGCGCTCCACCAGCAACGCCGCCACGCTCTGGCGCTGGATCTCGCAAGGGGAGGGCGATCTCGTCATCACGGACGTGATGATGCCGGACGAGAACGCCTTCGACCTGCTGCCGCGCATCAAGAGGCAGCGTCCCGAGCTGCCGATCATCGTCATGAGCGCCCAGAACACCTTCATGACGGCCATCAAGGCGTCCGAGCGCGGGGCCTACGAATACCTTCCCAAGCCCTTCGACCTGAAGGAGCTCGTCGCGGTGGTCGGACGGGCCCTGTCCCGTCCCCGGGCCCTCTCCAGCCCCGGTCCCGCGGCCGACAACGAGGACATCCCCCTCGTCGGCCGCTCCCACGCCATGCAGGAGATCTATCGCGCCCTGGCCCGGCTGATGCCCACGGATCTCACCGTGATGATCACCGGCGAATCCGGCACCGGCAAGGAGCTCGTGGCCCGGGCGCTGCATGATTACGGCAAGCGGCGGCAGGGCCCCTTCGTCGCCGTGAACATGGCGGCGATCCCGCGGGAACTCATCGAATCCGAGCTGTTCGGCCACGAGAAGGGGGCGTTCACCGGGGCGACCTCGCGCAACACTGGCCGCTTCGAACAGGCGGAGGGCGGTACGCTGTTTCTCGACGAGATCGGCGACATGCCCATGGAGGCGCAAACCCGTCTCCTGCGCGTTCTCCAGCAGGGCGAGTACACGACCGTCGGCGGCCGCGTGCCCATCAGGACGAATGTTCGAATCGTGGCTGCGACGAACAAGGATCTTCGCGTCCTGATCCAGCAGGGGCTCTTCCGCGAGGACTTGTACTTCCGCCTCAATGTGGTTCCCCTGCGCCTGCCTCCCCTACGCGAGCGGGTGGAGGACATTCCAGACCTCGCGCGTCATTTCTTCGCCGTGGTGGAGAAGGAGGGGTTGTCGCGCAAGCAGCTCGACGTGGAGGCCATGGACAGGCTCAAGCGCTACCGCTGGCCCGGCAACGTGCGCGAGCTGGAGAACCTCGTCCGCCGCTTGGCGGCCCTCTACCCGCAGGACACGATCACCGGCGCCATCGTCGATGCGGAACTGGACTCCCAGCCCCTGCTGCCCCTGCCGACGGCAGGAAAGCCTGCCGCACAGGGATCGCAGGCATCGGATGGGCTCTCCGACGCCGTCGAGCGACATCTGGCCGAATATTTCTCCGGCTTCAGGGACACGCTCCCCCCGCCGGGACTCTATCACCGCATCCTGCGGGAGATCGAAGGTCCCCTGATCGGAGCCGCCCTCGCGGCCACCCGCGGCAACCAGATTCGCGCTGCGGAGCTCTTGGGGGTCAACCGCAACACCTTGCGGAAAAAGGTTCGCGATCTGGAGCTGACGGTGGTGCGAACCAACCGCTAGCAACGGGTCCTCTGTAATAATTTGACCACAGTGTTGTGTTGGTGCATCACCCGACTGAAGGGTGCAGGGATGCAGGCACCCGTTTCGCGGGGCCTCTCTGTTGATCACCCAGGACCTACAAGCGCAGCGCGCACCGGCCGAGCCGACTCATTCGAGCTTCGGCTGGCTCGGCTATGCGGCCGTTCTGACGGCCTTGGCCTCGGCGCTGGCGACGTTCATGGTTCTGGCGGGCTGGACACCCCTTCTGCCGACGCACAACGTGGTCGTGTGGGTCTTCATCCTGAACGGCCTGCTCATCGTCGTGCTGCTCGGGATCGTGGTCTGGCAGGCGCGAAGGCTGGTACGGGAGCGCCGGGCGGGCGCGGCCGCTGCGGGCCTGCACGTGAGAATCGTTGGCCTGTTCAGCCTCGTGGCCGTGCTTCCCGCTATCCTCGTGGCGGCAGTTGCAACGGTCACCCTGGAGCGGGGCCTCGACCCCTGGTTTACGAGCTCCATCAGGGGCTTGATGTTCAACTCGGTCGAGATCGCCCGCGCCTACCGGGAAATGCAGTGCAGGACCCTGGCGCGGGAGACGCAGCTCATGGCCGCCGATCTCAACCGGGCCAAGGTTCTCTACGACGCGGATCGCAAGATCTTCCGGGATTTCATGAATTCCCGCGCGGTCTTCCTCGGGCTCCCGCTCGCCATGCTTCTGGAGCCCAACGGCACCGTCGTCGACAGGCTGGAGATCAAGCCGCTCCCGGGCGTGCCTCAGCCGACCGCGGCCGATCTTCAGGACGCCAGCGACAAGGAGGCCCTCTGCCTCTTCCCGCGCAGCGGCAACATCTTCCGCTCCATCCTCAAGCTTGAGGCTCATGGCGGACGCATCCTCTATGTGGCCCGCGAGGTGGATCCCCGTGCGATCGAATTCCCTGCGGTGGCGGAGGCCGGCGTCGCCTTCTATGAGGCGCTCGACCAGAAGAAGGCGGGCATTCAGGTTGCTTTTGCTTCCATGTTCGCTCTGATCGCCCTCATCGTCCTGCTCTCGGCCATCTGGTTCGGGCTGAACTTCGCCAACAAGCTCGTCTCGCCGATCCGGCGCCTCATCCACGCCACGGACCAGGTGGCGACGGGCAACTTCTATGTTCAGGTGCCGATTCGCAGGGGCGAGGGCGACCTCGGTCATCTGGGCGAGACCTTCAACAAGATGACCTCCGAGCTGCGCCGCCAGCACGACGGATTGACGGCCGCCAGCGACCTGATGGACCGCCGCCGCCGCTTCACCGAAGCGGTGCTGGCCGGCGTCTCGGCTGGGGTCATCGGCATCAACGCCCGCGGCCTGATCACCATCGTCAATCCCTCGACGGAGGCTTTGCTCGAGGCGCCCCGCGAGGAATTGCTCGGACGGCCGATCACCATGGTTCTGCCGGAAGTGGCGGGCCTCGTGGAGGAGATGGCCCAGGGTCGGCAGAGGCTGATGCAGCAGCAGATCCAGATCGATCGCAAGGGCAAGGAGCGGACCATCAATGTTCGCGTGACCAGCGAGCAGGCCCGCAGCCAGGAAAGGGATCTCGTCATCACCCTCGACGACATCACCGATCTGGTCTCGGCGCAGCGCACCTCGGCCTGGGCGGATGTGGCCCGCCGCATCGCTCACGAGATCAAGAATCCCCTGACGCCGATCCAGCTCTCGGCGGAGCGCATCCGGCGCAAGTACGGCAAGGTCATCACTACGGACCGGGAGGTGTTCGACCAATGCACCGACACCATCGTGCGGCAGGTCGACGACATCAAGCGCATGGTGGACGAGTTTTCATCCTTCGCTCGCATGCCCAAGCCGACGATCGGCAACGAGGATCTGGCCGAGACGATCCGCCAGGTGGTGTTCATGATGCGGATCGCCCATCAGGACATCCAATTCACGGATCAGCTCCCGCCGGGCCCGATGGTGGCGCCTTTCGACAGGCGGCTTCTCTCCCAGGCGGTCACGAACATCGTCAAGAACGCCACCGAGGCAATCGCCGCCGTGCCCGAAGAGACCCGAGGGCAGGGGCACATTGACGTGAGGCTGGACGACACGCATCCGGATTATCTGATCCTTGCCGTCACCGATAACGGCAAGGGATTCCCGACGGAGGGCCGCCAGCGCCTCTTGGAGCCTTATATGACGACTCGCGAAGGCGGCACCGGACTGGGGCTGCCCATCGTCGCGAAGATCCTGGAAGACCACGGCGGAGGCATGGAGCTTGCCGACAACCCGGCCGGCCGGGGCGGGCAGGTTCGCATGTGGATCCCGAAGACGAAACAAGTTGCATCGGATGAGGCCGCGGTCGCCTCCGCCCGCAACGATACCCGCAAGGCAAGCCTATGAGCGCTGATATTCTGGTCGTCGACGACGAAGCCGATATTCGTGAGCTTGTGGCCGGCATTCTCGAGGATGAGGGTCACCGGACGCGTACGGCCGGCACCTCCGACGATGCCCTGGCGGCCATTGAGGCCCGGCGTCCGCACCTCGTCTTCCTCGACATCTGGCTGCAGGGCAGCCGCCTCGACGGTCTGCAGGTGCTCGATATCGTCAAGGCTCAGCATCCGGACCTGCCGGTGGTGATGATCTCGGGGCACGGCAACATCGAGACGGCGGTCTCGGCCATCAAGGCCGGCGCTTACGACTTCATCGAGAAGCCCTTCAAGGCGGATCGGCTCGTGCTCGTCGCTGAACGGGCCCTCGAAGCCTCCCGCCTGAAGCGCGAGGTTCGCGACCTGCGCGCCCGTTCCGTGCAGGCGAGCCGCATCGCCGGCAGGTCCATTGTCGTCAACCAGCTTCGCCAGGCGGTGGAGCGGGCGGCCCCGACGAACGCGCGCATCCTGATCACGGGCGCTCCCGGATCGGGCAAGGAGCTGACGGCCCGCACGATCCATGGCCTGTCCACGAGGTCCAATGGCACCTTCGTGGTTCTCTCGGCGGCAACCATCACGCCCGAGAACATGGAGGCGGAGCTTTTCGGCACCGAGGGCGACGAGGGCAGGGGGCGCCGGGTGGGCGCTCTCGAAGAAGCCCATGGCGGCACCCTCTACATCGACGAGATCGCCGACATGCCGCGGGAGACGCAGAACCGGATTCTCCGCGTTCTGGTGGACCAGAACTTCCAGCGGGTCGGGGGAACGACCCGGGTTCACGTGGATGTCCGCATCATCTCGTCCTCCAGCCGCGACCTGCCGGCCGAGATCGCCGCGGGCCGATTCCGGGAGGACCTGTTCCACCGGCTCGGCGTCATCCCGATCCGCGTGCCGTCCCTGTCGGAGCGGCGCGAGGACGTGCCCGAGCTCATCGAGTTCTTCATGGAGCAGATCTCGTCCACCACGGGATTGCCCAAGCGCAGGATCGCCGAGGACGCGATGGCGGTGCTGCAATCCCATGACTGGCCGGGGAACGTGCGCCAGCTGCGCAACAACGTCGAACGCCTGATGATCCTGATCTCCGGCGACCCTGAGGCCGAGATCACGGCCGATATGCTGCCGTCCGAGATCGGCACCCTCGTGCCGACCACGCCCGGAGGGGCAGGGGGCGAGAAGCTCATGAGCCTGCCGCTCCGGGAGGCTCGCGAAATCTTCGAGCGGGAGTATCTCCTGGCCCAGATTGCCCGGTTCAGCGGCAACATCTCCCGAACCGCCGAATTCATCGGCATGGAGCGCTCGGCCCTCCACCGGAAGCTGAAATCCCTGGGAATCGGCAGCTGAGGCGTGGGAAGCGCCGGGAGAAGCTCTCAAGCCAGGGGAAGCGACAGGAAACCTTTGAAGGCATTCATTATTTCACAGGTGGCGGCCAGGGCCTCCCGAGCAGCCGTCCACGAGAAAATACGCTCGGAGGGGGTAGAACAGCCATGTTCCCCCTTGCCTAAAGGTGATCTTCGCCCTGTAATAAGCGGGCCGGTCAACGACCGCACGGATGCGGACAATCAACGACAAGCGGCCCCATAGCCAAGACCGGCGGTGAGGGGCTGGCGAGGCAACTTCTATGGCGGGCGATCGCGCGCAGAACCTTCAGGACACCTTTCTAAACTATGTCCGGAAGCAGAAAATCCCTTTGACGATATTCCTTGTCAATGGCGTCAAGCTTCAGGGCGTCGTCACCTGGTTCGATAATTTCTGCGTCCTTCTGCGCAGGGATGGACATTCGCAGCTGGTTTACAAACACGCCATTTCCACCATCATGCCGGGGCAGCCTGTTCAGTTGTTCGACCAGATCGACGAAGGTGGCGAAAAGGCTTGAGGTGACAGAACCGCGCACTCCAGGGGAACATCGTCTCGCTCAGCTCGCCGAACCTGAAAAAGAGGTTGCGGCCGGGACGGACACGCTTGTCATCGGGCCCTACCTGACGCGCCGGCGGCGGAACTCCGGCGACGTGCAAGCCGACACGGGCAATCCCCGCCCCTCCGAGGCGCGTCTGGGCGAGGCCGTGGGCCTTGCGGCGGCCATCGATCTCTCCATCGTTCACTCGGTCCTCACGCCTTTGGCGTCGCCGCGCCCGGCCACCTACATCGGCAGCGGCAAGGTGGATGAACTGGCGGCCATGATCCGGGCGGAGGAGATCGGGCTCGTGGTGATGGACTGCGCGCTCACCCCAGTCCAGCAGCGCAATCTGGAAAAGGCCTGGGGCGCCAAGGTCATCGACCGGACGGGCCTCATCCTCGAAATCTTCGGGCGGCGGGCTCGGACCAAGGAGGGCACCCTTCAGGTGGAGCTCGCCCACCTGTCCTACCAGAAAGGGCGTCTCGTGCGCTCCTGGACCCACCTCGAGCGCCAGCGCGGCGGCTTCGGCTTCCTCGGCGGACCCGGCGAGACGCAGATCGAGGCCGACCGGCGGCTGATCCAGGAGCGGATGAGCCGGATCGAGCGGGATCTCGAAAGCGTCGTCAAGACCCGCTCCCTGCACCGGAAGAGCCGCAGACGGGTGCCCTACCCGATCATCGCACTCGTAGGATATACCAACGCGGGCAAGTCGACCCTCTTCAACCGCATGACGCAGGCCGATGTTCTGGCCGAGAACATGCTGTTCGCGACCCTGGACCCCACCTCCCGCGCCATCGACCTGCCGCACGGCGAGAAAGCCATCCTGTCCGACACAGTGGGCTTCATCTCCGACCTGCCGACCATGCTCGTCGCGGCCTTCCGGGCCACCCTGGAGGATGTAGTGGAAGCCGATATCCTGCTGCACGTCCGCGACGTCTCCCATGGGGAGACCGAAGCCCAGGCCGGCGACGTGGCCGTGGTCCTGCGGGAGCTCGGGATCGATCCCGACGACACGCGGCGCATCGTGGAGGTCTGGAACAAGGCGGATCTTCTCTCGTCCGAGGACCGGGAACGGCTTGCCGCGACCTCGGAGCGGGCAGGCGAGGAGAGGCGGCCCATCCTGATCTCGGCCCTGACCGGGGAGGGCATTCCGGAACTGCTCTCGACCATCGAACAGCATCTCGCCATGGGCCGCCTCACCTACGAGGTCGATGTGGCCGCGGAAGACGGGCAGGGGCTTGCCTGGCTGCACGAGAACACGGAGATCCTGGAGCGCCGGACGGGGGAGAACGGGCGTTCCACCCTGCAGGTGCGCCTGGTGGGAGGGAAAGAGCCCCGGTTCCTGAACCGGTTCCCGCAGGCCCGCGTCCTATGAGGATGCGCCGGGCTCCCGCTCGGCGTGCTTGGCCTCCACCCAGAGCCTTTCCATCTCATCCAGCGAGGCCTCGTCGAGGCTCCTGCCCTGGTTTCGGAGAGCCCTTTCGACAGAGGTGAAGCGCCGTTCGAACTTGGCGTTCGTTCGCCTCAGAGCCCGCTCGGGATCGATGCCGTAATGGCGAGCGAGGTTGGTGACGGAGAAGAGGAGATCGCCGATCTCGTCCTCGATCCTGTCCCGCTCGCCCGATGAAGAAGCCTCTTTGACCTCCTCAAGCTCCTCATGAATTTTTTCGATCACCTGCAAGGCGTCAGGCCAGTCGAACCCGACCTTGGCGGCTTTGGCAGTCAGCTTCTGCGCCCGGGTCAAGGCGGGCAGGGAGGCCGGAACGCCACCCAGGAAACCGGCTTCATGAGCCTCCGCCGGCAGCCCCATGGCGCCCCGGGCCGCGCGGCGCTCCGCCTTCTCCTCGCGTTTGATCTCGTCCCAAAGGCTCTTCACCTCCCCCGGCGACAGGTCCCGCGCATCGCCGAACACATGCGGATGGCGCCGCACGAGCTTGCGGGTGATGGCCTCGACCACGTCCGGAAAGGCAAAAGCGCCTTGTTCCTCCGCCATTCGAGCATGGAAGACCACCTGGAGCAGCAGGTCTCCGAGCTCATCCCTCAGGTCGGCCATATCGCCGCGTTCGATGGCGTCGACGACCTCGTAGGCTTCCTCAAGGGTGTAGGGGGCGATGGAGGCGAAGTCCTGCTCCAGATCCCACGGGCAGCCGGTGACGGGCGTCCTGAGGGCCGCCATGATCTCCAAAAGCCGCGCGATATCCGGGGAAGGCTTCATGGGAGGCTCCTGGTCGCTTTCGCCCGCGTGATAGCCTGAGAACCGGTCCCAGGGCCAGCCCGGTCTGCCTCTTGGTGCTAGGAAATCCGGCCGCAAGATGCTCAGGTGCTCATCTATCGCGAGAGGACAAGAGGCATGAGAGCCCGGATCAAGCTGGTCGATGGAATGATGTTCGTCGCGGAATCCGGCAGCGGCCATGCGGTCGTGATGGATGGCGCCCCGGAATATGGCGGGCGCAATCTCGGGATTCGCCCCATGGAGATGCTGCTCATCGGCCTCGGTGGCTGCACGGGCTTCGACGTGGTCCAGATCCTCCGGAAAGGCCGCGAGCAGGTGACCGACTGCGAGATCGAAGTGACGGCCGAACGCGCTGATACCGATCCCAAGGTCTTTACAAACATTCACATCGACTACCGGGTTAAGGGGCGCAATCTCGCGCCAGCCAAGGTCGAGCGGGCGATCGAGCTGTCCAAGGAGAAATACTGCTCGGCATCGATCATGCTCGGGGCTGTTGCCAAGATCACCCATAGCTGGGCGGCCATCAACGAAGACGGACGGCCTGAGACTGCCTCCTGATCTGCTCGAGGGCAGGGCCGACGCACAGGCTCCAGGGCCGAGAACAATCTATCGCCATGATGGGGATGATTCGCATAAGATATATTATGGAACTAAAATCCCTGAAATGCCGGAGAGGCTTGGGACAGACCGACTTGAAGTTGGCCTTGTGCCCCTAGCAGTATCAGACCTTCCGGCGGCACCGAGCGCCGCTAACGTCCTTTGATCTGCAATCCGTCATAGGCAGGCTCGATCCCCGGCGGCAGCTCGCGGCGGAGCGTCTCGTAATCGAGATCGGTATGGAGGTTCGTCAGGATGGCGCGCTTCGGCTTGACCCTCTCGATGACCGTGAGCGCCTCGGAGACGGAGAAATGCGTCGGGTGCGGCGTGTAGCGCAAGGCGTCCAGGATCAGGACATCCAGCCCCTCGAGATGGCCGAAGCTTTCCTCCGGCATGGCGCTCACGTCCGGCGCATAGGCGATTCTTCCGAAACGGAAGCCCAGGGCCTCGATGTCCCCATGGATCATCCTGAACGGCAAAGCCTCCACGGGTCCTCCCGGTCCTGAAACGATGGTCGGGACTCCGTGCTTCAGGTGGCGCATGTCCAGAATCGGCGGATAGCCGCTTCCGGCCGGAGCCTGGAAGCAGTAGCCGAACCGCATCTGAAGCACCTCGCTGGTGACACGGTCGGCATAGACCGGGATCCGGCGCCTCATCAGGATGACCAGAGGACGCAGATCGTCGATCCCGTGGATGTGATCGGCATGTTCGTGCGTGTACAGGACGGCGTCGAGGCGGCGAACGTCCGCCCCGAGGAGCTGGTCGCGCAGGTCGGGCGTGGTATCGATCAGGACATTGGTGGCCGCGCCGCCTGCTGCCGTTCTCTCGACTAGGACCGAGCACCGCCTGCGCCGGTTCCTGGGGTTCGACGGGTCGCAGGCGCCCCAGCCGACCCCGACCCGGGGCACGCCCGCCGAGGAACCGCAGCCCAGGATGGTCAGCCGGAGGGTCATGAGGCTTTTGCCCGGTCCGGGGCTGCGTCGGCCGCTGCAGCCTTGGCGAACAGCCGGTAGAAATTGGCAGTGGTGATCCGGGCGATCTCGGCCTCGGTCACGCCGGCAACTTCGGCCAGAACCTTTGCCGTATGAGCCACATAGGCGGGCTCGTTGGTCTTTCCGCGATAGGGCACCGGCGCGAGGTAGGGTGCGTCCGTCTCCACCAGCAGGCGGTCGGGGGGCACGAGTGCAGCGATCCTGCGAATGTCTTCCGAGCTCCTGAAGGTCAGGATGCCCGAGAAGGAGACGTAAAGGCCGAGCTCGACTCCAACCTGAGCGAGCTTTTCGCCCGACGAGTAGCAGTGCAGAACGGCGCTGAAGCCCCCTCGCCCCATCTCGTCAGACAGGATACGGATTATGTCCGCGTCGGCATTGCGGGCGTGGATGACCAGGGGCAGGCCGGTTTGCCGCGCCGCGTCGATATGGGTGCGGAAGACGCGCTGCTGCACGTCGCGAGGGCTCTTGTCGTAGTGATAATCGAGCCCCGCCTCGCCGATGGCGACGCACCGGGGGTGAGCTGACAGCTCCACGAGGCGCGCCGCCGGCACATCCGGCTCAAGGCCCGCATTGTGCGGATGGGTGCCGATGGTGCAGAAGACATTCTCATGGGCCTCGGCAAGAGCCCGGTAGGTTTCGACCCGCGCCACATGGGTGGAAATGGTCACCATTCGGCCGATGCCTGCGGCTGCGGCGGCGGCAAGCACGTCGGGCAGGCGGTTCTGAAGATCCGGAAGATCCAGGTGGCAATGGCTGTCGACCAGCATCGGTAAAGGCGCCCTCCTCCGCAACGAACGGGACAGGTTGCATAAATCGGATCGGTCCTTCCGTCTATCGCCGGACGGTTTGGGCCGCCGCGACCGGTTGGCTTTCCTCCCTCACCTCCTTGTGGCGCATCTTCCGAAGCTGCGCCTGGTTTCTCCGGACGATAGGCTGGTCGATGTCGTGGGGCCTCACGACGGGCACGGTCAGGCACACGCTCTGGGCGGGAAGCACATGGCACCAATCCTGGATCAGCTGCTTATAGGACCGCCCCACGGGGCGAATGTTGCGGTCTAGATCGTAGAGGCCCACCGGCGTGACCCGGTTGTTCTCCTCGCGCAGGGCGACATCCCAGTCCATTTGGTCGGTCAGGGAGTACCAGGTGAAGCCGACGATCGGGACGCCGGTATTGCGCACCCTGAGAACATTCGCCCACTGCTTCCAGAGCCAATTGACGGCCTCGTCCCCGTTGGGGCCTTCGATCAGGTTGGTTTCCGTATGCATGACCGGCAATCGGTAGCGGTCGTAATATTGCCGGGTGATCTCGTCGTACCCGAAGACGTCGCCCGCAGCGCTCGTGATCCCATCCGCCCGCACCCGGTGCTCGTTGGTCACGTAGTAGTCATTTCCCATGATGCAGTGGTGCCGCAGGGACGAGCGGCTCAGGAAGAAATGGTATTCATTCCGCGTCATGCCGTTGTCCATCAGGAACTCATACATCTCCGAGTCGACCCTGCGGCCATAATTGAGGTCGAGGGACAAAAAACGCCTGGTGTTCATGATCTCCGCAGGCTTGATCGCCGCCGGATTCTCCGCGTGGAAATATTCCGACGACTCGCTTTGGATGAATAATGCGTCCGGACGAACCTCCAGGATGCGCTCCATGGCGAGGACATTCGCCTTCACGATGTGCTTGAGAGCCGTCACGAACGCCTGATCGCTGCGCATCTGCTCGTTCCACCAGCCGTAGGCGGCCGAGAACTGGGCGCAGATGAACATCTCGTTGATGGGCGTGTAGAGCTGAACCCAGGGAAACCGGCAGGCAAAAGCGTCCGCATAGGCTGCGAAAAGCTCGGGGAAATCCGGGTTCTGGAAGTTGCCGATCCAATCCGGGACGCCGAAATGGCACAGATCCACGATGGGAACGATGTTACGGCGCTTGATCTCGCCGAAGGTCATGTCGGCGAAGGACCAGTCGTACCGCTCAGGTCCGAGAAACGTGGTGTGCAGGGGCGGGCCATAGCGCAGGACCCCGACGTCGATCTCGTTCAGAAGCTCGAAATCCGTCCGCCAGTGCTCGTAATGGCCGCATTTCTCCATCTGGTCGATGCGGGTGCGGCCGCTGTTGATGGTCGGGATGCTGTTCTCGATCCCGGTCGCAAACATGAAGGTGGTGAACATCTCTCGCTTCCGCTGAAGGCCTTGGACAGCCCGTCAAAATGGAAGCGTCAGGACGCCTCCGCCTCGACATAACGCGGGAAAATCGGCTGAGGTTGCGGAAGGGCCGTTCCAGCCACAAGACGCCGGGACGGGCCGACCGCCTCCAGGAGCCGGTCCCCTGGGGAAACCGCCAGCAGATCGAGCAGCTTGGCGGCAGCGTTCGGCACGAAAGGCTGCGCCAGAATGCCGACCGCGCGCAGCACCTCGGCCGTCACGTAGAGAACCGTGTTCATGCGGGCAGGGTCGGTCTTGCGCAGCACCCAGGGCTCCTGGGAGGCGAAGTAGCGGTTCGCCTCCGCAACCACGGCCCAGATATCCGAGAGCGCCGTGTGCAGGGCGAAATCCTGCATGGCTCCCCTCACCTTCCCGGGCAGCCCATCCGCCAGCCACAGCATGTCCCGGTCGGCCTGGGTGAGCTCCCCCGCCTGGGGCACCGAGGAGCCGCAATTCTTCGCGATCATGGACAGGGAGCGCTGCGCCAAGTTGCCGAGATCGTTCGCCAGGTCCGCATTGATGCGGTTGATGATGGCCTCGTGGGAGTAGTTCCCGTCCTGGCCGAAAGGCACCTCGCGCATGAAGAAGTAGCGGAGCTGATCGACCCCATAGGTGTCGGCCAGGTCGAAGGGGTCGATCACGTTGCCCACCGACTTCGACATCTTCTCGCCCCGGTTGAACAGGAACCCGTGCCCGAACACGCGCTTGGGCAGGGGCAGGCCGGCCGACATGAGGAAGGCCGGCCAATACACCGTGTGGAAGCGGACGATGTCCTTGCCGATGATGTGGACATCCGCCGGCCAGTAGCGCCAGCGCGGATCGCTCTCGTCCGGGAAGCCGCAGCCGGTCACGTAGTTGTTGAGGGCGTCGATCCACACATACATCACGTGCTTCGGGTCCCCTGGCACCGGTAGGCCCCAGTTGAAGGTCGTGCGGCTGATCGACAGGTCCTGGAGGCCGGAGCGGACGAAGCTTACGATCTCGTTGCGGCGGGTTTCCGGGCTGATGAAGTCCGCATCGGCCTCGTAATGGGCGAGCAGGCGGTCCTGGTAGGCGGAGAGGCGGAAGAAATAGCTCTCCTCCTCGATCCATTCGACGGGCGTTCCCGTCGGCGCGCGCCAGCTGCCGTCGGGCTGCTTCGTCAGCTCGCTCTCGTCATAATAGGCCTCGTCCCGAACCGAGTACCAGCCGGAATACTTGGAGAGATAGATGTCCCCCCTCTCCTGCATCCGCCGCCAGAGCTCCTGGGTCGAGGGCAGGTGGTCGGAGTCGGTGGTGCGAATGAACCGGTCATAGGAGCAGTCCAGCCGGTCGGCCATGGCCCGGAACTTCGCCGCCATCTCGTCCACGAAGGCCTTGGGAGACGTCCCGCTCCGGTCGGCGGTCTGCTGGATCTTGAGGCCGTGCTCGTCCGTGCCCGTCATGAAGAACACGTCGTAGCCGTCGATCCGCTTGAAGCGCGCGATGGCGTCGGACGCGACGATTTCATAGGCATGGCCGATATGGGGCGCCCCATTCGGATACGAGATGGCCGTGGTGATGTAGAACGTCTGCTTGTCGGCCATGTCGAACCCTCGAACTCGTCCCGCCGCCGAGGCGGCAGCGGTTTTCAGGCCGTCCGCCGAACCGCATCGGCAAGGTCGTCGAACAGCGTCAGGACAAAAGGCCGGCGGTCGAGGTTGAACACGTCGATCTCGCGCGCCGAGCGGGCGATCTTCTCACATACCTCCACCAAAGGCGCAAGGCGGGATGCGCCGAGGCCCGCCTGCTCCTGCAGCCTGCCGGAAACCCAGCGCTGCACGGTGTCGAGGGCCAGGTCATAGCTGTCCTCCGCGTCCCGCCGGGAGAGAGCTTCCGCCAGGGCATGGATTTCGCGGGCATCGGCCCGGGGCAGGCCCTCCAGAAGCCGCGTGACCTGCCCGATAAAGGAGACCTTGTCGGCATCCAGCAGCTCGAGGGTCCGGCGGACGGAGCCTTCGCCGTATGTCAGGGCCTGATCCACAACCACGCTGGGAGTGCCGGCCCAGGCCTCTCCGAGGGAAGCGATGACGGCCCTGATGTCCCCGTTGTCCAGGGGCCTCAGCAGCAGGCGTCGGCAGCGCGAGCGGATGGTGGGAAGGACCCGCTGGGGGGCATGGCTGACGATGAGGAAGAGGGAGCGCGGCGGCGGCTCCTCGATCACCTTCAGGAGAGCGTTGGCGCTCGAAACCGTCAGGTCCTCGGCGCTGTCGACGATGCAGACCCGATAACCGCCGTCCGCGGTCGTGGAGCCGAACATGGCCAGGGCCCGGCGCACGGCCTCCACGGGGATCGTCGACGAGGCCGCTTTCTTGTCCGTGGCGGGGGCCCGCCTGAGAACGGCGAGGTTCGGATGGGACAGGGCTGCAACCTGCCGGGATGCCGTCGAGTCCGGAGAAACGTCCAGGCTCCTGAGCCCCGGATCCCTGCTCTTGACGGGATCGAGAATGGCGCGGGCCACCCGATAGGCCAGGGTTGCCTTGCCGATCCCCTGGGGGCCGCCGATGAGCCACGCATGGTGGAGACGGCCGCTGCGGAGGCCTTCCAGGAAGGCCCCCTCACCCTCCCGATGACCGAAGAATGCGAACTGCTCGCGGGGATGCGGCGCGCCCTCGAATCCGTCGGGCTCGACCGCATCCGGATCGTCACGCGACATCGAGGGGCTGCTCCACGCGCTTCGTCAGTTCGGGAAGCCGCTCGCGCACGGCGGCCCAGACCGCCCCCTCGACCTCATCGGGGGTTCGAGCCGCATCAATGACCGCGCAACGGTCAGGGGCCGAGCGCCCGATGGCCAGGAAGGCCTGGCGCAGGGATTGATGAAAGGACACATCCTCTTTCTCGAAGCGATCCGCCCCCTCCCCCTGGCCGGCCCGCCGTTCACCGGCCCGGGCAAGACCGACTTCGGCCGGCAGATCGAGGATGAGGGTCAGATCGGGTCTGACGCCCTTCAGGGTGACCCTCTCCAGATCCTCGATCAGAGTGGCGTCGACATTTCCAAGGCTGCCCTGATAGGCCCGGGTCGAATCCGCGAAGCGGTCGCACAGGACATGGGTTCCTCTCTGGAGGGCAGGCAGGATGGTCTTGTCCACGTGGTCGATCCGCGCGGCCGCGAAAAGCAGCGCTTCGGTCAAGGGTCCGAAGCGCTTGGCCTGGCCGCTCAGGATGAAGGAGCGGATTTCCTCCGCATAGGGGGAGCCGCCCGGTTCCCTGGTGACCAGGACCGGCTGGCCCAACTGCTCCAGCCGATGCCGCAGCCTGTCGATCTGGGTCGACTTGCCTGCGCCCTCCCCGCCTTCGAAGGTAATGAACCGCCCTGCCATCAAATCCTGTCGACAACGCTCGAGAAAGCACGCCTGACCCAGCCGGTGCTGAATTCCAGCAGACCGTCCAGGGCGCGCTGGCTCAGGGTTCCCTCCTGGACATCCTCATTGGCATATAGCGGCATTTCAAGGGCCTGCATATCGCCGCGGCTCACCTGAAGCCGGGCAACCTCAGCCCCCTTCCGGACGGGCGCCTTGAGCGGGCCGGTATAGATGATGCGGGCGGACACCCGTTCGCTTTCTCCACGGGGAACCAGCACGCGCACGGGCTTCATGGCGACGAGTGGGAGCGCACGCATGCTGCCGCCGAAAACCTGGGCTTCTCCCACTACCTGCCCGGGGGCGAAAAGCTGCTGGGATTCGAAGGCCCTGAAGCCCCAATCCAGGAGCTTGCGGGACTCGTTGGCCCGGTCCTTCGCCGTTTTGAGGCCGTTCACCACCACGATCAGGCGTTGATTGTTCTGAACCGCAGAGCCGATCAAACCGAAGCCGGCTTCGTCGATATTGCCCGTCTTCAGGCCATCCGCGCCGATATCCATGGTGAGCAGGGGATTGCGGTTCTGCTGGCGGATCTTATTCCAGGTGAATTCCCGCTCCCCGAACATCTTGTAGAGGTCAGGATAGGTCTCGACGATGTGAAGGGCGAGCTTTGCGAGATCCCGGACCGTGGTCTTCTGTTCCGGGTGGCCATAGCCCGTGGAGTTGCGGAACGTCGATTTCGCCAGCCCGATCTGCCGCGCCCGCTCGTTCATCAGGCGAGCAAAATTCTCCTCGGTGCCGGCAATGCCCTCGGCGATGGCGATGGCCGCATCATTGCCCGACTGGACGATCAGGCCACGCAGGAGATCCTCCAGGCGGACGGGCGTGTTCACCTTGGCGAACATGGACGAACCGCCCGAGCCGCCGCCGCCCTTGCGCCAGGCATTCTCCGACACGGTAAACTCGGTGTCCATGGAGAGGCGGCCGCTCTTCAGCTGGCTGAAGACCACCTCCGCCGTCATGGTCTTGGCCATGCTGGCGGGAGCGGTCAGCTCGTCGGCGCTCTTCTCGAAGAGGATCGCGTGACTGTTCGCATCCATGAGAATGGCCGTCGGAGCCATGGTCTGAAAGCCCTGAGCACGGGCCTCCCGAGGCGAGGCCAGCACAAGCAGCGAGAGAGCCCCCCAAAGAAGGCCGATCATCGCCGGGGTCCGAGTGGTTTTGAAATGACGCATCGAAAAAATTCCAGGATCTTCCCTTAGAAGAGCCTGAATCTGTAGCGCGTCAATGGCAAATCAACGCTCCGTCCCAGCAGCCTGTGCGCGACGGGATCGGGACCCGATGGTCGCTTTCGGCTACCGCACGGCGAATTTCGCCTGGTCCAAGGCCTTGAAGCCGCTGCTCTTCTGGAATCCGCCCCCCGGGGCTTCCGGCGAAGCATAGTATAGGCCCGCCAGGACAGGGCGCGAGGGCGGACGAACGTTCGAAGAGGCCGAGCTCAAGGCGGCCATGGGAGTTGTGGCGCCCGGGATCGTGCCCAGGTCGAAGGGCCGTTCCGGCGGAAGAGGAACATTGCCTGCCGCGGGACGGGGCGAAGCGGTGCTCCGGGCCAGGCCGGAGGAAGGCGGCGCCTCCTCCACCTCGGTCTCCGGCTCATAGCTGCGAAGCGCGATGGCTTGGCGGGGCTGGTCGGGCCGGGGCGTCGCCTGGGCGATCATGGTGGGCGCCGCGTTCGTCAGGCTGGCTGGCTGCCCGTCCGTGCGCAGGCTCGCCAGGAGGATCCTGTCATCGCTGCCGTTGGTCGAGGCCCGGCCCACATACTCCACCCGCACCCGCGATGTCCCCTGCCCCTTGAACCCAAGGGCGGAAGCGGCCCGCTCGGACACGTCGATGATCCGGTTGGCGTGGAACGGGCCGCGATCGTTGACCCGGACGATCATGGAATGGCCGTTCTGAAGATTCGTGACCCGGGCGTAGCTCGGCAGGGGCATGGTCGTGTGGGCCGCGGCGATGGAATCCCGGTCGAAGATCTCGCCGTTCGCGGTCATGCGGCCGTGAAATGCGGCTCCGTACCAGGAGGCCAGCCCCTCGCCGGCCCGGGGACTTTCCTGCGGAACATAGGTGCGGCCTGCCACCGTATAGGGCTTTCCGACCATGTCGCGGCCGCCGCCTTTCGGAACCGGCTGGCCATCTGCAACCACCCTGGGGCTGGGAGCGACGCCGTATTTCGGATCGATTCCACCCCTCACATTGGAGGAGGAGCAGTTGGCAACGGTCAGGGCGATGGCGGCGACGCCTGCAATGCGGATCAGAACCTGAGAATCGAAAGGTTTGGCAGCACTCTTCGAGCCTGCTTTCGCTTCAGAGCGATCACAATGCATGTCGTTCCGCACCCTTTATCCCGCATGGTCAATGGCAGCGTGGGAACCCGCCCCGGACATCCTGCCAAAGTGCTCAGTCACTCCTTAAATGAAGGTTAAACGGCCCCGCTTGTCAACGGCAAAGCTACCTGGAAGCTAATAATGTTACAAAACTCTTCCAGGAACTCGTTTCGCGGCTTCTATGTGAAGCCGGGAGCACACCGATGCCGAGGCGAAGCTAAACCGAAAAAGATTTTCCTGAAGTGTTTACTGCCCTAAATTCAATAGATTATCTATTTCCCTTCGAGTCATTGATGAACGCCGGTGAACCGCCTTCGTCGGATATGGAAAGCTGAGGTCGGCCCTGCCGATCCAAGCTGACAGGAGATTGGAGGCTGCGTCCGTTTTTTGTGGAGCTTGGTTAATTTTCTTCAGTTGCTTCCGATGACCCTGACGCTCCATGGAACCCTCGGCCCCGCATGTCCGAGTTGACGGCGACCGGTTTGCGGCCTTAGACAACCTGAACTCGCGCAGGGCGACCGGAAGCAGCCGGGCTTGCCGGGAGGGGTGGCCGAGTGGCTTAAGGCAGCGGTCTTGAAAACCGCCGTGGGTGCAAGCCCACCGTGGGTTCGAATCCCACCCCCTCCGCCAATTAACCCTTTTAAGCCATGGATCTGATTGAAGAATTCAAAAATCTGCCACGAGCTTCCCCACCTGCGTCAGTAGCTTGAACGTTTATTCGCAGATGTACCCGTTATGGAAATCCGAGCGACAGGTACGACCATCATCCCCGATAAGACCACCATACCCGTCGCTCCGCCAGGTAGTTGACCGCGGAGGGATTGCTGTCAGGACAGGAGGTGCACTGACAGTAACGGTCGGTGCTGGCGTTGGATTGATGGGCAAACCAGCCATGCAGTTGGCATAAGCAGCCTCAGCATTCGCGACACTCTCCCCAAATGACCCGGAGCGAGTCGGCCCCCCAAGAGTGGCAAGTCGCACTCTGTTGCACGTTGCTTCGCGCGCAGACGCTGGGTCTCGAGACGTCTGCCGCTCTTGAGACGATGACACACAGCCGGAGAGCAACACGACCAGCGCAAGGCCACCGGCAGCGAGGAGGCAAGGATTCCCAGAAGCCATGATCTTCTCCATGTCGCACACGCACATTCGGTTAACTGAGACGGCCCATGCCCCCATACGATGCGCATCGTCCTGCCCTCGTTGCGGGTTCTCGTAGTTGGTGGGATCGTCCGGCTCGCTCTCGATGCCAGCAAGACCTTATCTCGGCGGTCCAAGGGCCGAAATTGCGCAAAGGGGGCGTCTGTAAGCTCGGCAGTATACCACTTGCCACGGCAGGGCGCTTGGCGTCCTCAAGCGTTTGTCGAAGTTGGCGGTCTTGTCAAACTTACAGGGGCTGTAAAGTTGACAACCCCTGTAAGTTTGGCAGGTGTAACTTGACAAGGCAGCGGCTGATGTCCTGCGGGATTGTCAACGCAAAGGGCCCTGCAGGGTGTAGCCCCTGTAGGAGGCTCCGCTAAACCGTCACCCATTGTGCGGCTGCCTCACTTTCGCGGGGTCATACCGGTGGTGTGCCATGCGGTTGATGCCCGGAGAGATGAAAGCCGAAGTCCCACAAGCCCTCTCCCGAGGTAAGGCGCAGTGCCGAGTGGTTCGCTTGCCCAATGCGGGCCGAGAACAAAAAGCGAACAAATGAGTTCTGATTCCCATAGCGTTGCTGTTCATTCGGGAGCCGATGCGACCTTAGATGACAAGAGCATTGAAGCCGTTGCCCGCGAGATGCTGCGCGAGCGGATTAAGGCAACGCCTTGGTACCGAATCGGTATGTCCAGCAAAGGGCGGCAGCGGGCGATTGAGCGGGAGGTTGACGCCTACTGGCATCTGTTCATCCCAGACGCGGAAAAGCACTTGCGTGCCTCCACCGAAGATGATGAGCGACAGTCTTCTAAATCGAAATCTCTTGGCTAAAGCCGCATCCACCGACCCAGCGGAAGATGGCAGAGCTATTGGCAGCTAAGGTCGATTGCCGTCAATCTCTAGCGCCACGTCCGCCACTGTCTCGTGGATAACTCCGGCGACAATCGGCGGCGCGCCTAAGGAGATGCTAATCGCCGTGGAGCAAGCGGGGCACGCGAAAGCCGTGCCGGTTTGAAGAGCACCTGAACTCTCAATGTCGATGCTGTAGCACTTCACGTATAACAGCGGTTCTGCACAACTCGGACATTTGGCAGACATGACGACCCCCCTCAGCCTCTCGTTCTCAGTGGAGCGTATTAGCCCCAGAGGGTCAATCAAGGCTGTGACCTAAATGCCAAGTCTCTCGGGCAGGGGCGCGCGGGAGCATGGTGGAGGACGAGCACATCAACCCATCCGCTTCTAAAGTCCTGAAGGTATCTCGCCTACGGCTGAACCGCGTCCCTACATGAGTAAGGTTGTGCCATAGCTAACTGTCCAAGCGCACAGCCCAACGCCAACAACAAAGGCGAGCCAGTTCAGGGAACGCTCCATGAATGACGCGGGCAGTGCTGCAACGGCCTGAGAATGCTTCTTGGGTGGTGGAAGATCGACTGGCATGGTGTGTACTCCAAAGCCCGAGAAGCTTCGGGACGCACATGCGCCCAAAAGGGCAGCGGCTGACTAAGGAGCCGCTGGCCGGATCAGCCTATACTATGCGCTTGGGTTATGACAGGACTAATGACGGTCCTAAGGACGTGTCCCGTATCCTTCAGGAGAGTTTGTGACACTTACCCGGTTTATCAGGTAGGGCTGAGGCGATCCAGCAGGAGGCCGAGAGCGCCAAGGCTATCCAGCGGCGCTTCCATAAGCCCCGTCAATTGCTCGGCCATTAAGAACGCCCGAAGGTGCTCTGCTGAGGCAAGACACTCATCCTCAGGGCCGTACCCGAGGTCAATTAACGCATTGCTGATTAGGGCTGCGGAAGGTTCGAAATACGTGAAGCCGTTACCGTAAGTTTTCCTAATGGCTGAGTAGTCCCGGATAAAGAGAACACGTGAGGCAACCGGGCGAGCATCGATGTCGTGCAAAGCTGAACCACTAAGCATACCACCGATTAAGTTTGCCGGTGGAGACGGAACGCGGAGTGCGAAGAAATAGCATCTGGTGCTCTCAGGGCTCTTCACCGTGGTTTGAAGGGTTTGCCCATCGCAGAACACCGCTCCATCCATAGCGAAAACTCGTCCGAAGAGTGTTTCCGAGTATGCGAGCCTCAGCCCTGATGTGCCTTCGAGGCTGATTTCGACCTGCCCCCGGATGAGCTTGCCGGATTGTGCCCGTGACCATGCCGGCGAGATAGCGAGGTAATGGCCTAGAAGGAGTTGATTGGCCGACCCTTGGACTCTATCAGACGGAGTTACAGGGGAAGCCTTTCGGACCGGTGTTGCTTCTTGCCTAAGTTCTGCAAGTGTTGCACTTGGGATATCGTAACGAGCTGAAATGGCACCCGCGAACTCCTCAAATGACGCCGCCGCAATGAAAGCACCAGTCAGATCACCATTAAGGACATGAGCCCAGTCACTGTAAACCTGCGACATACGAGGCGCGGATTTTCCACTCAGCCATTTGTAGGCATTCTGCGGGGTAAAGGCCGTGTTGGGATTCACAGCAGCGAAGCGTCCACACAGGTCCTTAGGAGTTGTTCCGAGCGCCACAAGTGTCAGCCTGAGTTTGAGGGCAAGTGTAGAGCTTTCAACCCCTTCTCGTGCGGAGCGCGTACCCGAAATTCCTTTACTGTTTGACGACACCGCTATGGATCCTTCAGGCATTGCGAAAAGAGAGACGCCCACTTGCTTAGTTCAACATGCTCCTATCCAACTCCCTTTTCTAGAGTTTTCTAAAGAAATCTAAAGTTTTCCAATGACTTGTTGAGGCTAAGATGCCAAGGTCCGGTCAGTTAGTTCAACCAACGTTACAGCAAGCGATAACGCCGACTGCTGAACGGGAGGGTAATCCCAATCACAAGGCGGCGCATTTTGCTGAAGGCCGTTCTGAATGTGTGCTGGTAGTGCCCTATGCGAGGGCGCACAACAACTATAGATGGTGGGAATAATGATCTAGGTGCCTGTGGCTGAGAGATGCCGCTCCCACCTGCAAAGCTCAGGAGCCTCCTATGCCCTATATTTACCATACCTGTGCAGGGTCAATTCGAGGTCTCTTCCTGTCGCCAAGCGGCTGGGAGGTGCTGCGTCGAGAGAATATCCAGACCGTGGACCAGCTCCGCACTCATTCTGACCGGCTTGAGCAGTTCGATGGCATAGACGCCAGGACGGCGCAAGTCATCAGACAGGCCCTCGCCCGCTTCGTGCCATGCGAAGAGGAGACATCGAGCACGAGCCAGCATGTAGCGTGGAGCGCGTAAAGCCGCGGTGGGGATCAGGAAAACACCTTCAGTTGCCGTTCGGCGACCACGATGGTTCCAAGACAGCGCCCAACAGCAGTGCAAACTCTGTAGATCAGATCCATTTCGTCCGGTATATTCCCAATGCGCCGCGTCCTGACCTTCGAAATCGTCGGCCAAGCCCACCCGATAGGATCGAGGAACTGGGAGGCATAGGCAGCACACCGGTCTGGTTGTGAGCCTGACCTGGGCTTCTTTTCGCGGAAAGGCTTCCTGTGCGCTGGCGCGCATCCGAGTTCGCCTGCTGGGTGTGGACTGATGGGTATGGTGTTTTCTTGGCACGCTCCCGCTGCCAAGCCCATCGGGAAGGAGACGACGATGCCCTCGCACACACGCTTGATGGTAATCTGTGCCGGTCTGGCGGCCACTTTCTCGTGCACCGCGGCTGGGTTCGCTCAGTCAGAGCCAGCCCCGCAGCTCAATCCCGCGGGCACTCCCACCCTCGCGGGGGCACCCAGCAACATTCCCTGGCACACCTTTGAGTGGATCGAACGGCGCTACAAGATCGAGGCCGTGCGCTTCAAGGCGCGAGACGAAACAGGCATCGACTGGCCAGGCAGCGATGAAGTGACGGTCGGCACCTTCGATGCTAAAGGATCGACTGTCTCTGACGAGTTCGGTGACATCGACTCCGGCGATACCGGCAACTTCGACCCTGCCAAGAGCTGCATCGTCGCAGTACGTCCTGGTACCGTGGTTCTCGGTAAGACGTCGGTGTGCAACGATGTCGGCGAGCCTGCTCCGCTTGGTTTCGAGGTCGAGTTCTGGGAGAAGGGTGTCTTCGAGTTCCCATCTGGCTTCTGTATATTCGCAGGCCCGCCGCCGGGCCATCATGCCATGGCCCATTGTTTGGACGATGGTAACGGGGACGATCTCATTGGCCGTGCTCGGCTCGATTTTCCAATGCACGAGCTTGAGGCCGCGCTGCCTAACGTCGGCGACCAGCGCACTGAAACTGCCGCGGTGTTCCCCTGTCCTCCTACTGTAGACACGTGCGGCGCCTTTGACTTCGCTGACTACACTTTCACATACCGTATCACGCGTCTGCCCGACGTAAGTGTCGGACTGCTCAGCCTGCTTAACGAAGCGATGCCCAAGATAGGTGCACGCTCCGAATTTGAGGCAATCATCGCGGGGCTGCGGTCCTTGCGCCCACTCGATACTCGCACGAAAGAGACGGAAACGGTCAATCTGTCCCTCGGACGCTAAGCAACTCCTCATGCGGCAGCACGTCGAGAACGTGTCTGCACGCTCTAAGGACCCACGCCGCGTCCCGATCCCGTCCACGACCGAGGTGTCGACGTGGTCTTCCCCGCCTGCTCCTTCGTCGTGCCAGTCCGATTCCATTAGTAAGTCTCGAGCGTTGGCGTTCGCTAGAAACATCAAGGACGCTGCGGCTGCCTTGGTCCCATAGCCGCCTGTGTGTCGTCTCGCGTCAGATCCGTCCCACACCCATCTGTTATACTATATGTGTCCCTGTGGTGAGACCGTTGGAGAGGTCAGATGAGGGGTCACGATCCCTCCCATCGGACCGTAGGCAGTAATTTTCTTTCGTGTGAGCTGCTACTGTCCCTGGAATAGGACCGGCTGTCCCTCCCATCGTACCGGCTACAGATTTCGCTTGGCCGCCTCGCAAGCTCATGAAGGCCCGATAGGCGCTATGACCTAACAACCCATGGAAGGCGGCTCCCTGAGGGACGCTGCGGCCCTATCCTTCGCAACGGAACTGGACTACGACCGAGGCTCACAAGGGAAGCCCAGAGGTGAGACATTCACCGCCCGAGCATCAAACGAGGCTCAAGAGCTGATAATGGGACCACAGTCAGTCACCTTGGAGACCCACAGGAC
>JAESGY010000129.1_pt1 | contig 64568 bp, 67 predicted proteins | sample 9269841 | NCBI WGS metagenome assembly JAESGY01 (sample SAMN17022865, study PRJNA683097) | algae metagenome | isolation source: Spirirestis rafaelensis WJT71-NPBG6 and co-occurring heterotrophs from... | place: USA: Pinto Wells, Joshua Tree National Park, Colorado Desert, CA | collected 2006-08-15 | reverse complement strand
CATCAGCCCACCGGCCTTGCCCTTCCCTTCGAGGGTCAGCCGGTGCAGGGCTTCTCGGGCATCAAGCCGGCCGGCGACGGCAGCTATTGGGTCCTGACCGACAACGGCTTCGGCAACAAGCGCAACAGCCCCGACGCGCTGCTCATGCTGCATCGCCTCCGTCCCGATTGGCGGAGCGGCCAGGTGGCGGTCGAGCGGACGATCTTCCTCTCCGACCGTGACCGCCGCGTGCCTTTCCGGATCGCCGCCGAATTCTCCGAGTCGCGCCATCTGACCGGCGCCGATTTCGACCCCGAGAGCATCCAGCCCATGCCGGATGGCAGCTTCTGGATCGGCGAGGAATTCGGGCCCTTCCTGATCCAGGTGAATGCGGAGGGTGTGGTGCAGCGCGTGGTGGAGACGCAGCTCGATGGCCAGCGCCTGATCTCTCCCGATCATCCGGCCTTGCAGGTGGCGGCCAGCCCCGGCACGGGCGTGGCCTTCCGCGCGCGCCGCTCCGGCGGCTTCGAGGGCATGGCGCTGACGCCCGACGGGAAGACGCTCTGGGCGCTGCTGGAACAGCCGATCTTCGCGGCGAATTCCGACCAGCCGGAGGGCCCCTTCCTGCGGCTTCTCGAATTCTCGACCGAGCGCGCCGCCTGGACGGGCCGGTCGCTCAAGTACCGGCTGGAGGCAGGCGCAACCGCGATCGGCGACATCAACATGATCGATGAGCGACGTGCCCTGGTGATCGAGCGTGACAACGGCGAAGGCCACCCCTCCCGCGCCTGCACGGCCGGCCTGACGCCTCCGGCCTGCTTTCCCACGCCGGCCCGTTTCAAGCGGGTCTATGTCATCGACCTCGGTGCGCCGGATGCCGAGGGCTTCGTGAAGAAGCTCGGCCATATCGACCTCATGGCGATCCGCGATCCGGAAGGCCTGGCCCGCGAGCGCGGCGATCTGGGCGAGGGCATCCCCCGCGACAGCTTCAACTTCCCTTTCTTCACCATCGAGAATGTGGCGATGGTCGATGCCGACCACATCATCGTGGCAAATGATAACAACCTGCCCTTCAGCGCCGGCCGGCACCTGACCCGCGCCGACGACAACGAGTTCATCCTGCTGCGCGTGCCCGAGCTGCTGCGGGCGCGCTGACGGCTTCGCCATGGCCGGTGTGCCCCGGCCATGGTGCCTGCCGTTGTGCGGCGGGGGACGTAACGACATGCTGTTGCTCTCATCAGGGTGAGCGGACATGACGGCAGTGAGGAATGAGGCTGGTTTCACCGACGGCGTCGGGGCCTTCGTGCCGGGTCCGCGCGCGGAACTGCGCGGAGCGGCGGAGGGGCCGCTCGCCGGGCTGAGCTTCGCCATCAAGGATCTCTACGACCTCGCCGGCTGGCCGACGACCTACGGCAATCCGGACTGGGCCCGCACCCACCCGGTGGCCGCCGCCACCGCACCGGCGGTGCAGGCGCTGCTGCAGGCCGGAGGCTTCCTGCGCGGCAAGACCGAGACGGTCGAGCTGGCCTATGGTCTGACCGGCGAGAATGTCTGGCATGGCACGCCGATCAATCCGGCGGCGCCGGACCGCTTTCCGGGTGGCTCTTCCTGCGGCTCGGCCGCCGCCGTCGCGGCCGGGCTGGTCGATTTCGCCATGGGGTCGGACACCGGCGGTTCTGTCCGCATCCCGGCCAGCTATTGCGGCACCTTTGGTATCCGGCCGAGCTGGGGCGCGATCAGCCTGGCCGGCGCCTGCGGCCTAGGCCCTAGCTTCGACACGCCCGGCTGGTTCGCCTCGCGCGCCGGCGTGCTGGCGAAGGTCGGCGATGTCCTGCTGCCGGAGGACAGCCTGCCCGGCGCCGCGCTCGGCCCGCCGCTGAAGCCGGAGGAGCCCTGGATCAACGCCCTGCCCGGCACGGTGCTGGCCCTGGCCGAGCCCTTCCAGACCCTGCAGAGGCTGCTCGGCCCCGCCATCCCCGTCGGCATCGCGCCGGAGGGGCTGCCGGCGCTCTATGAGCATTTCCGCTGCGCGCAGGCGGAGGAGGCCTGGGCGACGCTCGGGAGCTGGGTCGCCGCCACGAATCCCGAATTCGGTCCCGGCGTGAGGGAGCGCTTCGAGGCCGCCCGCAGCATGGACCCCGCCAGGGCCGCGGCCGGGCGCGCCTTCCGCCGCAGCTTCAGCGCACGGGTTCGGGCGCTGCTGGCGGGCGGCGCCGTCCTGGCCTATCCGACGAGCCCGGCCGTCGCGCCGAAGCTCGAGGCGACGCAGGCGGAGCAGAATGCGGTGCGCGAGCTGACCATGGGCGTCACCGCCATCGCCGGCCTGGCGGGGCTGTGCGAGGTGACGCTGCCCGCAGCCCGGGATGCCGGCGTCCCGCTCGGCCTTTCGCTGGTCGCGGCGCCGGGGCGCGACCGCGCGCTGCTCGCGCTTGCCACGCGGCTCGCCGGGGCGCTCGGCCTGCCGGTCTGAGGCCGGGCTGCGCGGCCGGACGGCGCCTGCGGCAGGGCCGCACCGGGAAGGCCGGACGTGCCGGCCCGTTGCGGCCCGCGTCGGCGCCACCCTTGTCCCTGACCTGGGCGGCCGCTAGAGCAGATTGCTGCGGGGTGTGAACGCCCCGCAGCGCGACTCTGACCCTCAACCATGACCTATGGCGGCCTGGCGCTCAGGCGTGAACACAAGCCGCTGTAGAGGACGGACGGTCCGGCCGAACAGCTCGAGGACGCCTGAATGCTCATCCGCGATGCCGTGCCGGCCGATCTGCCGGCGATCACCGCCATCTATGCGCATCACGTGCTGCACGGCACCGGCACTTTCGAGGAAGTGCCGCCGACCGAGACCGAGATGGCGGCACGCATGGCGGATACCCAGTCGCGCGGCTGGGCCTGGCTGGTGGCGGAGGGGCAGGAACTGCCGGGCGAGGCGCCGGGGCTGATCGGCTATGCCTATTTCAACCAGTTCCGCATGCGCTCCGCCTATCGCTATTCCGCGGAGAACAGTGTCTATGTCCGCAACGACGTGCGCGGCATGGGGGTGGGCAAGGCGCTCGTCGCGGCCTTGCTGGAGCGCGCGGACCAGGCGGGCTTCCGCCAGATGTTCGCGGTCATCGGCGACAGCGACAATGTCGGCTCCATCGGCCTCCATCTCTCCCTCGGCTTCCAGCGGGCGGGCGTGCTGAAATCGGCCGGGGTGAAATTCGGCCGCTGGTTGGACGTGGTCTTCATGCAGCGTAGCATCGGCATCGGCGACCGCGACGTCCCGGGCTGATCCCACCCGTGGAATTGCCGTGCCGCCGGGGCCGGTTTTCGGCCATCATCCGTCCCAAGCACGGGAGGATGCGATGGGCGGACAGGGCAGCCCGGCGATCCGGGCCTTTTTCGACGAGGCCACGAACACCGTCACCTATCTGGTCTGGGATCCGGCGACGCGCATCGGCGCCGTGATCGACCCCGTGCTCGACTGGGACAACCGCAGCGGCGAGGCCGAGACGAGGAGCGCCGATGCGGTGCTCGCGGTCTTGCGGGAGGAGGATGTCGAACTCGCCTGGGTGCTGGAGACCCATGTGCATGCCGACCACCTGACCGCCTCCCCCTACATCAAGGCCAAGGCTGGCGGGCGCATCGGCATCGGCGAGCATATCCGGGAGGTGCAGCAGATCTTCCGCCCGGTCTTCGGCGCCGAGGACGTGGCGCCCGAGGGCGGCGATTTCGACGTGCTCTTCGCCGATGGGGCGGAGTTCACCATCGGTACCCTGCCGGTCAGGGTCATGCATGTGCCCGGCCATACGCCGGCCTGCGTCGCCTATCTGGTGGCTGATGCCTGCTTTGTCGGCGACACGCTCTTCATGCCGGATTACGGCACGGCGCGCTGCGACTTCCCGGGCGGCGACGCGCGAGCGCTCTGGTGCTCCATCGGGAAGCTGCTGGCCCTGCCGTCGGAGACGCGGCTCTTCACCTGCCATGACTACAAGGCGCCAGGGCGCGACCATTTCGCCTGGGAGAGCACCGTCGCGGAGCAGCGGGCGCGCAACCCGCATGTGAAGGAGGGTTCGACGGAGGAGGCGTTCGTCGCAATGCGCCAGGCGCGGGATGCGAAGCTGCCAGCACCGGCGCTGCTGCTGCCCTCCATCCAGGTGAACATGCGCGCCGGGCGCTTCCCGCCGGCCGAGGCGAATAGCGTGCGCTACCTGAAGATCCCGGTGACGGTGAAGGGGGGCGCGCTGCCCTGACCGGTCGCGCGCCGCCGCCCCCGCAGCCCTGGCCCAGGACCCGCGGGGAGTTCCCGTTCAGACCGTCAGCAGCCGCCGCACCGCCTCATCCTCCAGTTCCTCGACCGGGCCGCCGAGCGCCACCTCGCCGCGCACCATCACGGCGATGCGGTCGGCCAGATCCCGGGCGAATTCGTAGTACTGCTCCACCAGCACCACGGCGAAGTTCTTCTCCCGCGCCAGCAGCCGGATGACGCGGGCAATGTCCTTGATGACGCTGGGCTGGATGCCCTCGGTCGGCTCATCCAGGATCAGCAGCCGCGGCCGCGCGGTCAGCGCCCGCGCGATGGCGAGTTGCTGCTGCTGACCGCCCGAGAGGTCGCCGCCGCGCCGCCGCAGGAACTGCTTCAGGATGGGGAAGAGCGCGAAGACCTCCTCCGGTACCTTGGAGCCGCGCGGGGCGGCGGCCAGCGCGGTCTCCAGGTTCTCCTGCACCGTCAGGAAGGGGAAGATCTCGCGGCCCTGCGGGACATAGCCGATGCCGGCGCGGGCGCGGTCGGCCGGCGCTATGGCGGCGACATCCTTGCCCTCCCACAGGATCCGGCCGCCCTGGATCCGCTCCAGCCCGACGATCGCCCGCATCAGGCTGGACTTGCCGACGCCATTGCGCCCGAGCACGCAGGTGATCCTGCCCGGATCGGCTTCCAGGCTGACGCCGCGCAGGCAGCGGGAGGCGCCGTAGGAGAGGTCGATGGATTCGACGCGCAGCATCGGTCAGCGCCCCAGATAGACTTCGATGACCCGCGGGTCGTTCTGTACATGGTCGATGCTGCCCTCCGATAGCATCGAGCCCTCGCAGAGCACGGTGACCTTGCTGCCGAGGGCGCGGACGAATTCCAGGTCGTGCTCCACCACGACGACGCTGCGCTGCCCGGCGATGCGGACCAGCAGGGCGGCGGTGTGCTCGGTCTCCTGGTCGGTCATGCCGGCCACCGGCTCATCGACCAGCAGCAACTCCGGGTCCTGCATCAGCAGCATCCCGATCTCCAGCCATTGCCGCTGGCCGTGGGAGAGGATGGCGGCCCGGTTATGCATGCGGGCGGTGAGGCCGATCTCCTCGACCGTCGCCTCGATCCGCCGGCGCGCCTCGCCGCTCAGCAGCCAGGCCAGGCAAGCGAAGGGACCGCGCGGGGCCTTCAGCGCCAGTTCCAGGTTCTCGAATACCGTCAGCGCGTCGAAGACCGTCGGCTTCTGGAATTTCCGGCCGATGCCGAGATTGGCGATGCTTGCCTCATCCAGCCTGGTCAGGTCGTGGTCGCGGAAGCGGACCACGCCCTCGGTCGGGCGCGTCTTGCCGGTGATGACGTCCATCATGGTTGTCTTGCCGGCGCCGTTCGGGCCGATGATGGCGCGCAACTCGCCCGGATCCACCACCAGGGAGAGGTTGTTCAGCGCCCGGAAGCCGTCGAAGACCACCGAGACGCCATCCAGGTAGAGGACTGGTGCGCTGCTATCCTTGCTGCGCCCCAGGGGCGGGCTGTAGCCGTCACTCATTTCGGCGCCTTCGAGAACAGGCCGATCAGGCCGCGGGGCAGGAAGAGGGTGACGGCGACGAAGAGGCCGCCGAGGGCGAAGAGCCAGAGATCGGGCGCGACCGTCGTCAGCCAGGTCTTCAGCGCATTGACCGAGAAGGCGCCGAGCACGGCGCCGACCAGCGTGCCGCGCCCACCGACCGCGACCCAGATCACCGCCTCGATCGAGTTGCCTGGGCTGAACTCGCCGGGATTGATGATACCGACCTGAGGGACATAGAGCGCGCCGGCCAAGCCCGCGAGCACCGCCGAGAGCACGAAGACGAAGAGCTTGTGCCGCGTCACGTCGTAGCCGAGGAAGCGCACCCGACTCTCGGCATCCCGGATCGCCACCAGCACCCGGCCGAGCTTCGATTGGGTGATGCGGGTGCAGACCAGGAAGGCGACGACCAGCAGGGCGAGGGAGGCATAGAACAGCGCGGCGCGGGCATTGTCCGTGTTGAGCGGCATGCCCAGCAGCTCCTTGAAGTCGGTGAAGCCGTTATTGCCGCCGAAGCCCATGTCGTTGCGGAAGAAGGCCAGCATCAGCGCATAGGTCATCGCCTGGGTGATGATGGAGAGGTAGACGCCGGTGATGCGGCTGCGGAAGGCGAGAAAGCCGAGGATGGCGGCCAGCGCGCCCGGCACGGCCATGGCCATGAGGATGGCATAGGGGAAATGCTCGAAGCCCAGCCAGTACCAGGGCAGTTCCTGATAGCCGAGGAAGACCATGAAATCCGGAAGGGTGGGGTGGCCATAGACGCCGCGCGGCCCGATCAACCGCATCAGATGCATGCCCATGGCATAGCCGCCGAGGGCGAAGAAGGCACCGTGGCCGAGCGAGAGGATGCCGGCATAGCCCCAGGCCAGGTCGATGGCCAGCGCCAGGACGGCATAGGTGATCCACTTGCCGGTGATGCTGACGATGAAGTCCGAGACATGCAGCGCGCTGTCCGCCGGCAGCTGGTTCAGCACCGGCAGCACGGCCAGCACCAGGATGGCGCCGATCAGCACCAGGCGGATGGTCAGGCGGCCGGTGGTGCCGGGCGCCCGGGTGGCGATGGTGGCGCTCACGACTCGGCGGCCCTTCCCTTGAGCGCGAAGAGGCCCTTCGGCCGGCGCTGGATGAACAGCATGATGGCGATGAGGACGAAGACCTTGGCGAGGACCGCGCCCGCCCAGGGCTCCAGCACCTTGTTGACGATACCAAGCGTCATGGCGCCGACCAGGGTGCCCGCCAGCGAGCCCACGCCGCCGAAGACCACCACCATGAAGCTGTCGATGATGTAGCCGGTGCCGAGATTGGGTGAGACATTGTCGATCTGCGACAGCGCGACGCCCGCAAGGCCGGCGAGGCCCGAACCGAACGCAAAGGTCATGGCATCCACCCGGCCGGTGCGGATGCCCATGGTGGCGGCGATGCGCCGGTTCTGCACCACCGCCCGCATCTCGAGGCCGAAGCGGGTCAGGCGGATCGCGGCGAAGACCAGCAGCAGCACCGCCAGCCCGAAGACGATGATCCAGAGCCGGTTCTGCGTGACGGCGATGCCGCCCGGCAGCAGCAGCGTGCCCTGCATCCAGGCGGGGCTCAGCACTTCCCGGTTCTGCGCGCCGAAGGCGAGGCGGACGGCCTGCTGCAGGATCATGCCGACGCCGAAGGTCATCAGCAGCGTCTCGAGCGGCCGGCCATAGAGATGGCGGATCAGCCCACGCTCGAGCAGCGCGCCGGCGGCGGCGGTCACCAGGAAGGCGGCGGGGACCGAGAGGGCGAGGGACCAGGGCGCCAGCCAGGGGATGCCCCGGCAGAGCTCCTGCACCAGGAAGGTCGCATAGGCGCCGAGCATGACGAACTCGCCGTGCGCCATGTTGATCACGCCCATGACGCCGAAGGTGATGGCGAGGCCGAGGGCCGCGAGCAGCAGGACCGAGCCGAGCGAGAGGCCCTGGAACAGCGTCTCCGCCGCGCGGCGGAGGGAGAGCGTGCGCTCGATGGTGGCGATCGAGACGTCGATGGCGGTGGCGAGATCCGGATTGGCGCCCCGCGCCTCCAGCAGAAGGGCGCGCGCCTCGACCGTGCCGGCCGAGCCGAGCCGGGCGACGGCGTCGCGCTTCCCGGCCTCGTCGGTGCCGACGAGTTGCGAGGCGGCGAGGGCGAGTTCGAACTGGGTGCGGATGCGCGGCACCGTCTCGCGCGCCAGCGCCTGGCGCAGCACGGGGACGTTCTCGGCGCTGCGGCTGCGGAAGACGGCCTCGGCGGCGGCCAGCCGCTCGGCGGGGTCGGGCGAGAGGATCTGCAGCCGCCCCAGCGCGCCGCGCAACGCCTGGCGGACGCGGTTGTTCAGGCGCACGGCCTCGGCGCCGGCGGCCTCGGCCGGCTGGCCGGTGGCGGCATCGACGAGGCCCGTGCCTTCGGGCAGCAGGATGCGGCCATCGGCAGCCTTTTGCAGCCTGCCCTCCTGCAGGGCGCGCAGCACGGGCAGGGCACGGGGATCGCCCGCGGCGCCGAGCCGCTCGACGGCGGTGGCGATGTCGGCGAAGCCGCCGGCGAGGCCGGGCAGCGCGCCGGTGAAGGCATCCTGCGCCCGCGCCGGCAGGGCCAGCAGCAGGAGGAGGAGCAGACCGAGGAGGGGGCGTTTCATGTGTTTTTTCTTTGGATGGGCAGTGGCGCCGGGTGACCCCGGCGCCACGCCGGTCACCCGCGGCGGCGGTTCGCGTTCTCGGGAATGAATTGCGACCAGTTCTCCGCCTTCACCGCATTCGGGGTCTTCCAGACGATGTTGAATTGGCCGTCCGCCTGCACCTCGCCGATGATGACCGGCTTCGACAGGTGGTGGTTCGCCAGCATCTCCTCCTCATAGCCGCAGGGGGCCATGAGCTTCTGGCCGATCATCGCGGTGCGCACGGCGTCCACGGTGGTGGTGCCGGCCTTCTGCACGGCCTGCGTCCACATGCGAAAGCCGGTATAGGTGGCCTCCATCGGATCGTTGGTCACGCGCTTCGGGTTCTTGATGTAGGCCTGCCAGAGCTTGAGGAATTCCTCGTTCGGCCCGCCCTTGATGGACATGAAGTAGTTCCAGGCGGCGAGGTGGCCGACCAGCGGGCGGGTGTCGATGCCCGCCAGCTCCTCCTCCCCGACCGAGAAGGCGACGCAGGGGATGTCCTCGGCCTTGATGCCCTGGTTGCCGAGCTCGCGGTAGAAGGGCACGTTGGCGTCGCCGTTGATGGTGCTGACGATCGCGGTCTTCTTCCCTTCGCTGGCGAAGCGCTTCACCCGGGCGACGATGCCCTGCCAGTCGCTGTGCCCGAACGGGGTATATTCTTCCATGATGTCGGCATTACCGATGCCCTTGGCGTTCAGGAAGCCGCGCAGGATGCGGTTGGTGGTGCGCGGATAGACGTAGTCGGTGCCGAGCAGCGCAATCCGCTTGGCGTCGCCGCCATCCGCGCTCATCAGGTACTCGACAGCCGGGATGGCCTGCTGGTTCGGCGCGGCGCCGGTGTAGAAGATGTTCCTGCTCTCCTCCTCGCCCTCATACTGGACGGGGTAGAAGAGCATGCTGTTCAGCTCCTCGAAGACCGGCAGCACGGATTTGCGGGAGACGGAGGTCCAGCAGCCGAAGGTCACGTCCACCTTGTGGACCTGCAGCAGCTCGCGCGCCTTCTCGGCGAAGAGCGGCCAGTTGGAAGCCGGGTCCACCACCACCGCCTCGACCTTCCGGCCCAGCAGGCCGCCGCGGCCGTTGATCCACTCGACCATCATCAGCACGGTGTCGCGCAGCGCGGTCTCGCTGATCGCCATGGTGCCGGAGAGGGAGTGCAGCACGCCGACCTTGATCGGGGCGCCCTGGCCGAAGGCGGGGCGGATGGCCGGGGCGGCGAGCGCGGTGCCGAGGCCGGCCAGAGCGGCACGGCGCGTGAATGTCAGGGACGTCGTGGACATCGGGCTGTCGTTCCTCATCAGGCCTTGGCGGCACGCACCGGTCCACCCCCACTTGGGTGCGCGGGCGCCTGTCCCGCGTAGCGAGATGCGTGCCAGCCCGATGGGCGGAGGCTCAGCAGCCCGGGGGCAGCAGCTGCCCGAATTCTGGGCAGAAGCGCCATGGAATGGCCCGATCGCTGCAATTCATTGGAGCAAAGCCGAAATAACCGAGTTGGCCGCCTGGGTAATCGGCGGATCGACCTCAGCCTGCCGGCCGATTGACCAGCCAGAGGCCGAACGCCACCAGCATGACCGCGAGCAGGAAGCCGATGCCGAGGGACTCCCCGAGCAGCAGCGCCCCCGCCAGCACGCCGAAGACCGGCGTCAGCACGCTGAAGGCGGCGAGACGGGAGGCGGAATGGCGGGAGACCAGCCAGAACCAGGCCAGGTAGCTCGCGCCCGCGATGCCGACCGCCTGGTAGAGGAAGGCGCCGACCACCAGGGGCTGCGGGTCGATCACCCAGGCCTCGCCCAGCAGCGGGGAGGCGAGCAGCAGCAGCGGCGCCGAGACGATGAACTGGTACTGCAGCACCAGCGCCGCGGGCGCCCTGCGCAGGGAGGATCCTTCACCAGCACCGTCGTCGCCGCCCAGAGCGCGCCGCCAACCAGGCAGAGCAGGTCGCCCAGCAGCGCATCCGGCCCGGCCGGTGCGCGCAGCCCATCGGCGAAGGCCAGCACCAGCCCGCCGAAGGCGATGCAGAGGCCGGTGGCCTTTGCGCGCGCCAGCCGGTCCCCCGGCACCAGATAATAGGTGCCGAGCGCGACCCAGAAGGGCGCGCCATAGAGGAAGATGACGGCCCGCGAGGCGGTGGTGAGGCTGATGCCGACATAGAGCGCGATGAATTCCACCGCGAAGAGCGCATCGGCAAGGACGCCCGCCCCGAGCGTGCCGCCCCGCCGCCAGTCCCCGAACCGGAGGCCGAGGGGCCGGCAGAGCAGCGGCACGATCAGCGCGGCCAGGGTGGAGCGCAGCCCGGCCTGCAGCACCGGCGGAATGCCCGCGCTGGTCACCTTCACCGCCACCATGTTCAGCCCCCAGACGGCGCTAAGCAGGAGCATGAGGGCAATGGCGGCCGGCGGCAGGGCGCCGGCGTCGGTACGGCGGGCCGGGGGCATCGCCGCAGCCTGCGGCCAGCGCGGCCCGCGGTCCAGCCCGCTTGCCGGGCCGGTCGGCCACCCCTACCGTCCCCGACCATCAGTCGGGGAGTCGGACGATGCAGCGACGGGATGTTCTGCTGGCCGGGGCGGGCGCGGTGGCCGGCCTCGGCCTGGATCTGGGCCTGGGGCGCCAGGCGGCGGCGCAGAAGGCGCAGGATACGCTCCGCACTGTCATGCGCGACGCGCTGCCGAACATCGACCCCTATTACAACAACCTCCGCACTGGCCTGGTCATGGCGCATCAGGGCTGGGACACGCTGGTGCACCGCGACCCCGAAAGCTTCGAGCTGAAGCCGCTGCTGGCCACGGCCTGGCGCTTCCCAGAGCCGACGGTGCTGGAACTCGACATCCGCCAGGGGGTGAAGTTCCACGACGGCAGCGACCTGACCGCGGAGGACGTGGTCTACACCATCAACACCGTCTCCAACCCGGATGCGCGCGTCTCCACCCCCAGCAACTATGCCTGGATCGAGAAGGCGGAGGCGACCGGGCCCTTCGCGGTGCGCGTCACGCTGAAGCGGCCGACGCCGGCGGCGCTGGAATACCTCGCCCTCGTCACGCCGATCTATCCGAAGGCCTACCGCGAGCGCGTGGGGCCGGAAGGCTATACCCGCCAGCCGGTCGGCGCCGGCCCCTATCGCATCACGAAGTTCGAGCCCGGCGCGGCGGTGGAGTTCGAGCGCTTCGACGGTTACTGGCAGGGCAGCCCGAAGGGGCGCCCCGCGATCCGCAAGCTCTCGGTCCGCTTCGTGCCGGATGCGACGACCGAGATGACGGAGCTGCTGAGCGGCCGCGCCGACTGGATCTGGAACATCAATCCCGACCAGTTCGACAATGTGAACCGCCTGCCGACCGTGCAGGCCATCCGCCAGGAATCCATGCGCGTCGGCTATATGTCGATCGACGCGGCGGGCCGAAGCGGCGCGGACAACCCGCTGACCAAGGTGAAGGTGCGCCAGGCGATCGCGCATGCGATCGACCGCAAGGCCATAGCGGAGCGGCTGGTCACCGGCGGCTCCCGCGTGCCGCAGGCGCCCTGCTACCCCAGCCAATTCGGCTGCGATGCCTCCGCCGCCGTGACCTATGACTACGACCCCGCCAAGGCCCGTGCCCTGCTGACCGAGGCCGGCTTCCCCAACGGCTTCGAGACCGAGATCGTCAGTTATGTGCTGCCGCAATGGGGCTCGGCGGTGCAGAATTACCTGCAGGCGGTCGGCATTCGCGCCAGGCTGACCCAGATGCAGGTCGCGGCGGCCATCCAGCGCAGCTGGCAGGGGACGACGCCGCTCTTCCTCGGCAGCTGGGGCAGCTACTCGATCAACGACGTCTCGGCCATCATGCCGGTCTTCTTCGGTGGCGGGAATGACGACTATGTCCGCGATGCCGAGATGCAGAAATACATGCTGCAGGGTGGCAGCAGCATGGACCCGGAGGCCCGCAAGGAGGCCTACAGCAAGGCCATCAGGCGGGCGACGGAGAACGCCTTCTGGCTGCCGCTGCACACCTATGTCACCACCTACGGCTTCTCCCGCCAGCTCAACTTCAAACCCTATGCGGACGAGCTGCCGCGCTTCTACCTGGCGAGCTGGAAGTAGCGGCCATGGGCCTCAAGGCAGCGATCATCCCCGTCACGCCCTTCCAGCAGAACTGCTCGCTCTGGTGGGAGGAGGGGACGGGTGAGGGCGTGGTGATCGATCCGGGCGGCGAGCCGGAGCGGATCCTGCACGCCATCACCGAGCTGAAGCTGACGATCGGCATGATCCTGCTGACCCATGGCCATCTGGATCATGCCGGCGGCGCCGTGGCGCTGCAGGAGGCGCTGCCCGGCCGTCCGCCCATCATCGGGCCGGATGAGCGCGACCGCTTCCTGCTGGAAGGGCTGGAGGCGCAGGGCGCGCAATACGGCTTCGAATGCCGCAACGTCACGCCGGACCGCTGGCTGACAGAGGGGGAGACGGTCTCGATCGCTGGCGAGGAATTCGCCGTGCTCCACTGCCCGGGCCATACGCCCGGGCATGTGGTCTTCGTCAGCACCGCGCTGCGCGTCGCCATCGTGGGCGACGTGCTGTTCCAGGGCTCGGTCGGGCGGACCGACTTCCCTTATGGCGACCACGAGGCGCTGATCGCCTCCATCCAGCAGAAGCTGCTGCCGCTGGGCGATGACATCGCCTTCCTCGGCGGCCACGGCCCGGGCTCGACCTTCGGGCAGGAGCGGCAGCGGAACCCCTTCATTCGCGGGGCGTGAGGTCGCGCTGGCGGCGAGCGGCGATGGTCGCCCGTCGTTGCGGGAAGACGCTGAAGAATTCCATCCGGTCGAGCACCACCAGCAGCACGACCGCCAGCAGCAATACAAGCAGGATCCACATCGGCTTTTTCCCCTCTCGCCCGGCGTGAAAGCGCCGGGCGCCGCGGGGTTCACCCGGTCGGCTGCCCCGGTCGCGCGATCGTGGCGCCAGCGCAGGCGCCGCCTTTTCTCGACGGTCCGCTCGCCAAGTTGCATCCTGCCGGCAGCGCTATTGCAGCATCGCATCACAAGTGAGGCCCGCCATGACCTTGATCCGCGGCACCGGCGGTCCCGATACATTGCTTGGCACGACGGACGCCGATCTCATCCTTGGCCTCGCGGGTGCCGATACGGTGGAAGGGCTGGACGAGATCGATACGATCCTCGGGGGTGGCGGCAACGATTATCTCGTTGGCGGCTCTACCGCGCGGTCTGGTCAGGGCGCCTCCGACGCCGGCAACGTCATCCTCGGCGAGGAGGGCAATGACCGCATCGAAGCCGGATTCGGGGCCGACACGGTGCTTGGCGGCCCGGGGGACGACGACATTCTTGGCCGCGGCCCTTTCTTCGACATTCCCTGGAACGTCGCGGACCAGTTCCTGCGGGAGAGCGATGCCGCCGACCTCCTGCTCGGCGGGTCCGGGAATGACGGGTTCGACGGCGGCGCCGGTGACGACACGATCATGGGTGAGGAGGGCGGGGACGCGAATCGTGGTCGGTGGCCCGGGCAGGGACATCTTCCGCTTCGCGCCACCCGGCCCGCTTTTCCGGGATCAGGCCGATACCGGCCTGGGCGAGGGGGAGCGCGACATCATCGTGGACTTCCGGCGGGGGGAGGACCTCCTCGATCTTCGCGGCTACCGCGAAACGGAGTCTGTGATCCCCCTCCCGGGTGGGACTCCCAGGGCGGTTTTTCTCGGCACGGGCGGTTTCACCGCCACCTTCGATCTGCAGGTGCGCTTCGAGGTGCGGGAGGACGATCGGACCATCGTGCAGTTCGCCGTTCTGCTACCGCCTCGGGTGCCGCCTGGCGAGGCGGCCACCATCCCCGCCGCGCCGACCGGCGAGATCGAGCTGCTCGGCCGCCACTGGCTGGCGGCGGCCGATTTCCTGCTGTAGGGAGTTGAGTGCAGAGCGGATTAACGCTCGCGGACGTTCAAGCCTGTCTGTGATCTGCCCGAGGTGTTTGTTTTCAAAGCAGAATTGCGCGTCCGGTCGTTCACGGCCTCCCGCAGCCTGCTAGGGCTGCGCCGCGCCCTCCAGCAGCAGGCATTCCGCCGCCCCGCCCGTGGTGGCGACCGGCCGCGGCACCTGCACGGCGCAGCGCGGCTCCGCCACCGGGCAGCGCGGGTGGAAGCGGCAGCCGGACGGGATGTTTGCGGGATCCGGCAGCGTGTCCCCGAGGCCGACATCCGGCACGCCGAGGCCCGGCTCCGGCGTCAGCACGCTGGCCAGCAGCGCGCTTGTATAGGGGTGGCGCGGCGCGCGGAACAGCGCATCGGCCTCGGCCCGCTCCACGATGCGGCCGAGATACATCACGGCCACCTCGCTCGCCACATGCTCCACCACCGCCAGGTTGTGGCTGATGAAGAGGTAGGTGAGGTTCAGCTCCCGCCGGAGTTCCGCCAGCAGGTTGAGGATCTGCGCCTGCACCGAGACGTCGAGCGCGCTGGTCGGTTCGTCGCAGATGACGATGCGCGGGCGCAGCACGAGCGCGCGGGCGATCGCCACGCGCTGCCGCTGGCCGCCCGAGAGCTGGGCCGGGAAGCGCTCCCCTTGCTCGGCGGAAAGGCCGACGCGCGTCAGCATCTCCGCCACGCGGTCATTGACCTGGCGCGCCGGGATGTTCCCCTGCGCCACCAGGGGCATGGCCACGATGTCCCTGATGCGGCGGCGCGGGTTGAGCGAGGAGAAGGGGTCCTGGAAGATCGGCTGGATCAGCCGTGCCCGGGCGCGGCGATCGAGCGCCGAGAGGCGCTGGCCCTCCACCAGCACCTCGCCCGCCGTCGGCGGCAGCAGGTTGAGGATGACGCGGGCGAGCGTCGACTTGCCGCAGCCGGATTCGCCGACCACGCCGAGCACGCCGCCGGTCGGGACGGTGAAGGAGACATCGTCCACCGCGACGACCTCCCGGTCCTTCCCCAGCAGCCCACCCTTGATGCGGAACGTGCGGCGGAGGTTGCGGACCTCGATCGCCGGGGTGGCGGCGGCCTCCTGCGGCCGGACCATGGTGGTGGCGGTGCTCATGCCGCACGCTCCGTCGCCGTCCAGCCCGGCGGCAGGCGGCAGAGGAATTCATGGGCGCCCTCGCCGCGCTGCCGCGGCACGGGGCCGGCGCAGACCGGCGCCGCATGGGCGCAGCGGTCGCGGAAGGCGCAGCCCTCAAAGCCCGGCTGGATGCGCGGCACCACGCCGGGGATGCTGCCCAACGCCTCCTCCCGCTTCACCTTGCCCGGCACCGGCACGCAGGCCAGCAAGCCGCGGGTATAGGGGTGGGATGGGTCGGCGAAGAGAGCGGCGGTCGGCGCGCTCTCCACCACCTCCCCGGCATACATGACGCTGACGCGCTGGGCGATGCGGGCGACGATGCCGAGGTCGTGGGTGATCAGCAGGATGGCGAGGCCGAGATCGCGCTGCAGCTCCGCCAGCAGCCGCAGGATCTGCGCCTGCACCGTGACGTCGAGCGCGGTGGTGGGCTCGTCCGCGATCAGCAGCTCCGGGTCGCACATCAGCGCCATGGCGATCATGACGCGCTGGCGCAGCCCGCCCGAGAGCTGGTGCGGGAACTGGCCGAGCCGCATGCCCGGCGCGGTGATGCCCACCTTGGCCAGCAGCCCCGTCGCGCGGTCGAGCGCGGCGCGCCGGCTGCCGCCACGATGCCGGGTATAGACCTCCGCCATCTGGGAGCCGACCGTATAGGCCGGGTTCAGGCTGGTCATCGGCTCCTGGAAGATCATCGCCATGCGGTCGCCGCGCAGCGCCGCCATGCGGCGCTCTGGCAGGCTCAGCAGGTCCTGGCCGGCGAAGGCGAGGCGATCCGCGCTGCGGCGCGCGCCGCGGGCAAGCAGGTTCATGACGGCGAGCGCGGAGACGGACTTGCCGCAGCCAGATTCGCCGACGACGCAATGCGTCTCGCCCTTGGCGACGCTGAAGGAGGCGCCGCGGACCGCGGCGGTGTCGCCGAATTCCACGCGGAGGCCGCGGATGTCGAGAAGAGGCTCGCTCACCGCGTGTCCCCCGCGCCGAGCAGGTCGCGCAGCCCGTCGCCCAGCAGGTTGATGCCGAAGACCAGGACGAAGAGCGCGGCGCCCGGGATGAAGATCACCCAGGGGGAGAAGAACATGTAGTCCTTGCCCTCCGCGATCATGAGGCCCCAGGAAGGCAGGGGCGGCGGCACGCCGAGGCCGAGGAAGGACAGGGCGGCCTCCAGCAGGATGGCCAGCGCCATCTCCAGCGTCGCCACCACCGCCAGATGGCTGGCGATGTTGGGCAGGATCTCCTTCAGCAGGATCGCCGGCGTGGACAGGCCGGCGGCCCAGGCGGCGGAGACGTAGTCGAGGTTGCGGACCTGCATGGTGGTGGAGCGCGCGACCACCGCGAAGCGGTCCCAGAGCAGCAGGCCGAGCACCAGGATCACCAGCGTCAGGCTGGACCCCAGCAGCCCGACCACGGCGAGTGCCACCAGCACCACCGGGATCGCCAGGCGGCAGGTGATGGCGAACAGCACGGCATCATCCACCTTCCCACCGAAGAAGCCGCCCAGCACGCCGAGCGTGGTGCCGATCAGGCCGGAGGTCACCACGGTCAGCAGGCCGATCAGCATGGAGATGCGCGCGCCATAGATCAGGCGCGAGAGGTAGTCCCGCCCGAGGCCGTCCGTGCCCAGCAGGTGCCCGGGCTTGGCGCCTTCCATCCAGAAGGGCACCGAGAGCCGGTTGTCGAGATTCTGCACGAAGGGATCGTGCGGCGTGATCCAGGGCGCCAGGATCGCCACCAGCAGCACCGCGCCGACGATGGCGCCGCCGATCACCAGCCCCGCCCGCTTGCCCCAGGCAACGCGCCGGCGCGCCGGCATGACGACCGCGCCGCTCATGCGCTGCGCAGCCTGGGATCGAGGAGGGCATTCAGGAGGTCAGCCGCCATGGTGAGCGCGATGTAGATCAGCGCGAGGACCAGCACCACCGCCTGCACCACCGGGAAGTCGTTCTTGCTGATGCTCTCCCAGGCCAGGAAGCCGACGCCGTGCAGGGCGAAGACCGTCTCGATGACGATCGAGCCGCCGAGCATGAAGCCGAGCTGCACCGCCGCGATGGACACCACCGGGATGGCGGCGTTGCGCAGCGCATGCTTGCCGAGGATGGAGAGGCGCGAGAGCCCCTTGGCCCGCGCCGTGCGGATATAGTCCGAGCCCAGCGCCTGGATCATGCCGCTGCGCGTGAGACGCGTCAGGGCCGGGATGGCGGAGAAGGCCAGCACGATGCCGGGCATGACATAGTGCTGCCAGGAGCCGGTGCCCGAGATCGGCAGCCAGCCGAGCTGCAGCCCGAGGGTGATCATCAGGATCAGGCCGAGCCAGAAGCTCGGCATCGCCTGGCCGAACATGGCGATCACCTGCACCAGCCGGTCGACCCAGGTGTTCTCCCGGACCGCCGCCAGCATGCCGAGCGGGATGGAGACGATGAGGGCGATGGCAAGGCCGGTGAGCCCGAGCGTCAGCGTGGTCGGCATGCGCTCCGCGATCAGGTCGGCGACGCGCGCCTTGAAGAAGAAGCTCTCGCCGAAATCGCCCATGGCGGCGCGGCCGATCCAGTCGAGGAACTGGACCACCAGCGGCCGGTCGAGGCCATAGGCGCGGCGGATGATCTCCACATCCGCCTGCGTCGCGCTGGCGCCGGCGATGGAGATGGCGAGGTCGCCGGACAGGCGGGTGAGCATGAAGCTCAGCACCATCACCGTCAGGGCGACGAGCAGCGCGACGATAAGCCGGCGGAGGGCGAAGCGGAGCATAGGACGGACAGCCTAGGGGCGATGCTGCGACGCGGCAAGCGGGGCACCTCGCCCCTTGCCATGCACCGGGCCTGGTCCCCCATGCACCGGGCCATCCCGCGAGGCGCAAGGAACACCACGCCTAGCGGAGGGGTGAGGGCCGACTTTCGAAAGGCGGTTCAGTAGGCGCCCGCCCAGCCATCCCGCCGGGGGTCGCTGCCGGCCATCCGTACGCCGTTCTCCAGCACGCGGATCGCCTCCACGCTGCACGGCCCTGCCAGCGGGGGCAGGATCGCCACCTTGTGCCCCAGCGCCTCCAGCCCCGGCGCCGCGGCGGCGAGGCCCGCCTCCAGCGTCAGGGTCGCATCGCCGGCATGCGGGAAGTTGGCGGCCTGGCCGGGCTGGCTGCTGGTCCAGCGCGGCGCCTCGACCGCCTGCTGCGGGTCGAGGCCGAAGACAGCCATGGCCAGCATGACCTGCAGGTTGACCTGCACCTGGTTGTCCGCGCCCGGCGTTCCGAAGACCGCCCAGAGTCGGCCATCCTTGAAGACCATCGGCGCGTTCATGGTGTGCCGCACCCGCCTGCCGGGCCGCAGACGGTTCGGGTGGCCCGGGTCGAGATGCCAATAGGCCATGCGGTTGTTCATCAGCACGCCGGTATCGCCCGCCATCACCCCGCTGCCGAAGGCGGAGTTGATGGACTGGATGGCTGAGACCGCATTCCCTGCCGCATCCACCACGCAGAAATAGGTGGTATCGCCGGCCTTCTCCGGCCGCACCGGCAGGTCGGCGGCGCGCCCCGGGTCGATCAGCGCCGCCTGCTCCGCCGCATGGTCCGCCGAGAGCAGGTGCCCGAGCGGGATGGCAAGGCCGCGCGGATCGGCGCCCCAGCGCTCGCGGTCCAGGAAGGCGCGCTTCTTCGCCTCCACCATCAGATGGATCAGCCCCGCGCTGCCCTGGCCATGTGCCGCCAGGTCGAAGCGGTCCAGGATGCGCAGCATCTGCAGGAAGGCGAAGCCGGTGGAGTTGGGCGGGGTCTGCCGCACCTCGAAGCCGCGGAAGGGCACGGCGATGGGGGGCTGGACCTCCGCCGTGCAGGCCGCCAGGTCTGCTTCGGCCACCAGCCCGCCATCGGTCGCAATGCCGGCCGCCAGCCGCCCCGCGAGCCGGCCGTGGTAGAAGCTGCCGGCGCCCTCGGCGGCGATCTCCGCCAGGGTCTCGGCCAGCTCCGGCTGGAGGATCAGGTCGCCCACGGCCGGCGGCGCCCCATTGGCGAGGAAGCGAGCCGCGCTGCCGGCGCTGGCCCGCAGCTTGGCCAGGCATTCGCCGGCGAAGAAGCGGTAGTGATGGGTCACTGCGAAGCCGTCGCGCGCCGCCTCGATCGCCGGCGCCACCAGCCGCGCCCAGGGCAGGGTGCCGTGTCTCTCATGCAGCAGCGCCAGCCCGGCCAGCAGCCCGGGCGTGGAGGCGCTGCGTGGCCCCGCCACCGGGATTCCCGCCGCATAGGCCTCCGGCGTCGCCGCCAGCGGCGCCGCGCCGGTGGCGTTGACGCAGAGGGCCTGCCCATCGGCGAGGTGGATGTTGAAGAAGCCGTCGCCGCCAAGGCCGGACATCGCCGGCTCGACGACGCCCAGCACGAGCGAGACGGCGATGGTCGCATCCACCGCCGTGCCGCCGGCCCGCAGGACGTCCAGCCCGGCCTGCGTCGCGATGGGGTGGTTGGTGGCGACCGCGCCGCGGCGCCCCATGATCAGCGGCCGGTGGCTGCGCAGCGCCGGAGGCATGGTGGGTTCCATCGATGGACCCCGCCATGCCAGCACGCCGCGCCCGGTGGCGGAAGACTACTCCGCCGCCTGCCGTCCGCCGTGGCGGCCCTCGCGGAACTCCTCGATCATCTTCCGGCAGAAAGCCGGGATGTCGTCCGGCTTGCGGGAGGTGACCAGGCCCTGGTCCGTCACCACCTCCTGGTCCACCCAGTCCGCGCTGGCATTGCGCAGGTCGGCCTGCAGGGAGGGCCAGCTCGTCATCTTGCGGCCCTTGACCCCGCCGGCATCGATCAGCGTCCAGGGACCGTGGCAGATCGCCGCGATCGGCTTCCGCTGCTCCACGAAGTGCCGGATGAAGGCGATGGCCTTCGGCTGCAGCCGGAGCTGGTCCGGGTTGATCACGCCGCCCGGCAGCACCAGGGCCTCGTAGGATCCCGGATCGGCCGCATCCAGCGCCTTGTCCACCGAGATGCTGTCCGCCTTATCGAAGTGGTTCCAGCCCTGGATGGTGCCGCCCTTCGGCGCGACCACATGGACCTCGGCGCCCTCCTGCTGCAGCGCCTTCACCGGCTCCGTCAGCTCCACCTGCTCCACGCCATCGGTTGCCAGCACGGCGACCTTCCGGCCGTTCAGGCTGTTCGCCATCCGTCGTCCCTCAGCTCTGCATGCCGCGCTCGACCTCGCCGACGGCCTTCATGACCTCGGCGATGCTGGCGAATTCCTGGTCCTCCACGCCGTTCAGCACATCCATGATGTCCTTCTCGGCGCCGTTCTTCTTCGCCTGCTGGATCAGGTCCTGCTTCTTCGCGGGGAAATGGATGCCCTTCAGGTGATGGGTGACATTCGCGGGCGAATGCCCGCCGAGGCCGCGGGTCATGGCACTGTCCTCCGTTCCGGTCAGGCCCGCAGAACGGCGGGGCGGGGCGGGGGTTGCCGCGGCTTGACGGGTCTGGCCCAGGGCCGGATCGTGCTGCCGGGGAAAGCATGGCCGGCAAGGCCGCCGATGCGGGAGGATGCGATGCCAAAGGGAGTGGGCCGGCCGGCCCGGACGAGGACGGGCGCCGTGCCGACCGCGGGCCGCCGGGCGCTGCTGGCCGCGGGCCTCGCCATGCCCTTCATCGGCCCGGGCGCCGTCCGTGCCCAGGGCGCCTGGCCGGACCGGCCGGTGCGCCTGATCGTCGGCTTCCCGGCCGGCGGCCCGACCGATTTCGCCGCGCGCATCCTGCAGGACCCGCTGCAGCAGGCCTGGGGCCAGCCGCTGGTCATCGAGAACCGCGCCGGGGCCAGCCAGGTGATCGCCTCGGAGCTGGTCGCGAAGTCGCCGCCGGATGGCTACACGCTGCTGCTGACCGCCAGCACCCATACCAGCAACCACGCCATCTATGCGCGGCTGCCCTATGACACGCTGCGCGACTTCACGCCCATCGCCCTGGTCTATGCTTCGCCCACCGTGCTCTTCGTCGGGCCGAACCAGCCCTGGCGCAGCGTGAAGGAGCTGGTGGCGGCGCTGAAGGCGAATCCGGGCATGGCCAGCAGCACCTCCGGCAACGGCACCTCCGGCCACTTCGCGGTCGAGATGTTCATGCGCAAGGCCGGTGTCGAGCTGACGCCGGTCGCCTATCGTGGCGCCGCGCCGGCGCTGGCCGATGTCGTCGGCGGGCGCATCCCGCTGACCTTCAGCACCCTCGCGGGCGCGATCACCCTGGCGCGGGAAGGGCGGTTGCGCGCGCTGGCCATCGCCGGGCCGCAGCGCGTCGCGGCGCTGCCCGGCGTGCCGACGCTGGAGGAGGAGGGCTTCGGCATCCCCGACACCAGCCCCTGGTACGGCATCACCGGCCCGGCCGGGATGCCGGAGGCGATCGTGCGGCGCATCGCCACCGATGTGCTGGCGCTGCTGCAACGCCCCGATTTCGTGAAGCGGATCGAGGACCAGGGCGGCATCGCCGTCGGCGAGGGGCCGGAGGTCTTCGCCGCCCGCATCCGGCGCGAGATGGCGGAGAATGCCGAGATCGCCCGTGCCGCCAATATCCGTGTCGAGTAGGACCCAACCATGCGCATGCAGGCCGCCATCATGTTCGAGCAGGGGAAGCCCCGCCCCTATGCCACCAGCCAGGCGCTGGTAATCGAGGAGGTGGAACTCGAGGGCCCCGGCCCGGGCGAGGTGCTGATCGAGGTCGCCGCCGCCGGCCTCTGCCATTCCGACCTCTCGGCCATCGAGGGCATCAGGCCGCGGCCGCTGCCCGTTGTCATCGGGCATGAGGGCGCCGGGATCGTGCGGGAGGTGGGGCAGGGGATCACCGACGTGAAGCCGGGCGACCATGTCATCACGGTCTTCGTCGCCTCCTGCGGCGTCTGCCGCAATTGCGTGCGGGGGCGGCCGAATATCTGCAGCGCCGGCAATGCCGCGCGCGCCGCGGGCACGCTGCTCTCGGGCGCCAAGCGCATCAGCCGGCTGAACGGGGAGAAGATCAACCACGGCAGCGGCCTCTCGCTCTTCGCGCAATATGCCGTGGTGGGGCGCCGCTCCGCGGTGAAGATCGACCCCTCCATCCCGCTGGAGGACGCCGCGATCTTCGGCTGCGCGGTGATGACCGGCGCCGGCGCGGTGCTGAACACGGCGCGGATGAAGGCGGGCGACACCATCGCGGTGGTGGGGCTCGGCGGCGTCGGGATGAATGCGCTCTTCGCCGCGGTGGCGGCCGGGGCGGAGCGCATCATCGCGGTGGATGCCAATCCGGAGAAGCTCGGCCTCGCCCGGCAATGGGGCGCGACGGATACCTTCCTGGCGACCGATGCCGATTGCGCCGAGCAGGTGAAGGCGGCGACCGATGGCGGGGTGGACACCGTTATCGAGACGGCGGGGAACATCAGGGCGATGGAACTCGCCTATGCCATCACCGCGCGGGGCGGCAGCGTGGTCAGCGCCGGGCTGCCGGCGCAGGGCGCCAATTTCTCCTACATGCATGCCGGGCTCGTCTCGGACGAGAAGAGCATCCTCGGCAGCTATATGGGCAGTTGCGTGGCGGAGCGGGACATCCCGCGCTTCCTCGGCCTCTACAGGCGCGGCAAGCTGCCGGTCGGCTCGCTGAAGAGCGGCTTCCTGCCGCTCTCGGAGATCAATGCCGGCTTCGACCGGCTGGCCGAGGGCAATGTGCTGCGGCAGGTGCTGAAGCCGAACGGGTAGCGATGGCCGGGCGGCGCCGGGCCCGGACGGCGCGGGCCGTCAGCCGCCCGTCGCCCGTGCCAGATGCTCGAAGATTGGCATGTCCGACATGATCAGGTTGTCGGTGACCAGCCCGTCGCGTAGCCGGATCCGGTCGGTGCCAATGCCGGTGAAGGGGCCGTCCGGGCCGGTGCCGCGCGCGACCCAGCGGAGGAAGACGACGTCGCCCTCCCGCGCCTGCTCGGCCAGGTCGAGCCGCAGGTCCGGCACCAGGCGGAGCAGCGTCACCACACGCCCGGCATACTCCTCCGCCCCGCGCACCTGCCGCGCGCTGCGCGGCCAGGTGGCGGTGACCTCCGGCACGACGACGGTGGGAATGCGGGCGCGCGCCACCTCGGCGCTCGGGGCGCTCCAGAAGCGCTGCCAGCTCTCGACCGACCAGCCCATGACGACCTCCTCCGGACCGTGATGCGGGAAGGGTGGCGCGGCGGGCGCGCGAAATCGATTACCTTCCAGGTCATGGCGCGAGAGGAGGTTGGGATGCGCGCGATGCGGCTGCACGGACCGGGACGGCTGGTGGCGGAGGCGGTGCCGGACCCGCAACCCGGCCCCGGCCAGGTGCTGCTCCGCGTCGCCGCCTGCGCGGTCTGCCGCACCGACCTGCATGTGGTGGATGGCGAACTGCCTTCGCCGAAGCCCTGCGTCATCCCGGGCCATGAGATCGTCGGGCGCGTGGTCGCGACCGGCCCCGGGGCAGAGCGCTTCGCGCCGGGCCAGCGCGTCGGCGTGCCCTGGCTCGGCCATGTCTGCGGCACCTGCCGCTTCTGCCGCTCGGGCCGGGAGAATCTCTGCGCCGAGGCGCGCTTCACCGGCTACCAGATCGATGGCGGATATGCCGAATACGCGGTCGCCGATGCGCGCTTCTGCCTGGCCCTGCCGGAAGCCTATGGCGATGCCGAGGCGGCGCCGCTGCTCTGCGCCGGGCTGATCGGCCACCGGGCGCTGCGCATGGCGGGCGACCCGCGGCGGCTCGGCATCTACGGCTTCGGCGCGGCGGCGCATATCGTCGCGCAGGTGGCGCGGCATGAGGGGCGGGAGGTCTATGCCTTCACCCGCCCGGGCGACGCCGCGGCGCAGGATTTCGCGCGGGGGCTCGGCGCCGCCTGGGCCGGAGGTTCGGAGGAGGCGCCGCCGGAGCCGCTGGATGCCACGCTCATCTTCGCGCCCATTGGCGCGCTGGTGCCGGCGGCGCTGCGGGCGGCGGACCGCGGCTGCGTGGTGGTCTGCGCCGGCATCCATATGAGCGACATCCCCGCCTTCCCCTACGCCATCCTCTGGGAGGAACGCATCCTCCGCTCGGTCGCCAACCTGACGCGCGCCGATGGTGAGGCCTTCCTGGCCCTGGCGCCGAAGGTGCCGGTGCGGACGGAGGTGGAGGTGCTGCCGCTGGCGGAGGCGGTCACGGCGCTGGACCGGCTGCGCGCCGGCCAGGTGACGGGGGCGCTGGTGCTGCAACCCTGAGCGGCATCGCGCATGCGTGTTTGCGTCCGGGGCAGCCGGGCAGCGGGGGCGGACGTCATGGCTGCCGGGAGGGCAGGAGCATGGCTGTCATCACCGGAACACCGGGCGCCGACACGCTCAGGGGGACCGCGGGGGAGGACACCATCCGCGGACTGGGCGGCGCGGATTCCGTGGCCGGCGGCACGGGGGATGACCTCATCCTGCTGGCAGCCGGCAATGACACGGTGTTCGGCGACAATGATCCGATGTCGGATGGCCCATTGCCGCCGGAGTTTGGTGGCAGCCCGGGCAGCAACGTGATCCTGGCCGGCGGCGGCCACGACTCGATCCTTGCCGGATTCGGTACCGATGTCGTGCTCGCCGAGGCCGGCGATGACACGGTCTACGGCTATGGCACCTTCGGCGGCAGCCCCTCGGGGCGCGGCGCGGTGGTCTCGGCGGACGGGCCGGACCTGCTGTTCGGCGGCGAGGGCAAAGACCTTCTCTATGGCGGTGGCGGCGGCGATTTGCTGGACGGCGGCGCCGGCGCGGATACGCTGATCGGCGGTATCGGCCTCGATACGCTGATCGGCGGCGAGGGCCCTGACGTCTTCCGCTTCGGACGCGGCGTGGAGCCCTTCGTCTCCTCCTTCCAGATCGATGGTGGCGTCGGTCCTGACCAGCGGGATGTCATTCTCGATTTCCGGCAGGGCGAGGACCGGCTCGACCTTACGCCGTACCGGAACCTCTTCTTGTACGAGCCGGACGCGCCCACCCTCATCTTCCGCGGGACCGAGCCCTTCCAGGCGAGTTCCGTGACGCAGCTGCGCTATGTGACCGAGGAGGGCAGGACGGTGCTGCAGGTGGCGGCGCCGCTCGGCACGCCTGACGGTCCGGTCACGGTGCCAGAGGCACCGACCGTGGAGATCGAGCTGGTTGGCCAGTACCAGCTCCGGCCGCAGGATTTCATCCTGAACTGAGGATGGCCGAGGGGCCGGTCGGCAGACCGGCCCGCCCGGGTCAGACCACGCGGATATTGCTGAACTGCCAGGGATCCTCGTGGTCGAGCGCCTCCGGGAACAGCGCGCCGCGATCCTGCAGCGGCGTCCAGTCAGAATAGGCGCCGACGACCTCCCCCAGATAGGGGCGGCAGATCTCGAGGATGCGGTCATGGTCCATCTCGTCGGACTCGACCAGGCCGCGGCGTGGATTCTCCATCGCCCAGACCACGCCGGCCAGCACCGCGACCGTCACCTGCAGGGAGGTGGCGTTGTTGTGCGGGCAGAGCTGGCGTGCCTCCTCGATGGAGAGGCGGGAGCCATACCAGTAGGCGCCCTTCGCATGGCCCATCAGCAGCACGCCGAGCTCGTCCATGCCGCGGACGATCTCATCCGTCATCAGCCGCTTCTCCGGCTGCATCTGCCAGTTCTTGCCGGCCAGCTCATGCACCGAGAGCACGGCGTCGTCGCAGGGGTGGTAAGCGTAGTGCGCCGTCGGGCGGTAGGAGATGGTCCCGTCCGCCTCCCGCACCGTGTAGTAGTCGGCCAGCGAGATGCTCTCGTTGTGCGTGATCAGGAAGCCGTGGAAGGGGCCTTCCAGCGGCGTCCAGGTGCGGACGCGCGTGGAGGCGCCCGGCCGCATCAGGTAGATCGCCGCATCGCAGCCGAAGCCATGGCGGTGGCCGTCCGCCGGCATCGTCTTCTCATGCGTCCCCCAGCCGAGCTCGGAGGGCTGGCAGCCCTCGCCCACGAAGCCATCGACCGACCAGGTGTTGACGAACTCGCCCGGCCGCTTCGGGAAGCTCGCCACCTGGGTGTCGCGCTCCGCAATATGGATCACCTTGATGCCGAGCGACTGGGCGATCTTCGCCCAGGCCGAGCGGTCGCTGGCCGGCGGCGGTGCCGTGACCGGCGCGCCGGTGTCGCGGGCGATGTCGAGCAGCGCCTGCTTGATGAAATGGCTGACCAGGCCCGGATTGGCGCCATGCGCGGTGATGCAGGTCGGGCCGCCGCGCGCCATCCCGCGCAGCGCGATCGCCTCCTCCCGCATCGCATAGTTCGAGCGTTGGGAGGGGGTGAGGGACGGGTCGGTGTAGCCGCCGGCCCAGGGCTCCACCACGGTGTCGAGATAGAGCACGTCCAGCTCCTGGCAGAGCCGCATCAGCACGACGGAGGAGACATCGACCGACAGGTTGAGCAGGAAGTCGCCCTTCCCCAGCAGCGGGGTCAGCAGGTCGCGATAATTCTCGCGCGTCGCCGGCTCGACCACGAAGCGGATGCCGTATTCCTCCGCGACCTCGCGCCCGCGCTCCTCGGCCGTCACGATGGTGATGTTCTCGCGCGGGATACCGACATGGCGCAGGATGAGCGGCAGCACGCCCTGGCCGATGCTGCCGAAGCCAAGCATCACCAGGCGGCCGGAGAAGGAAGCGTGGATCACGGGTAAGGCACTCCAGGGCATGCGAAAAGGAACGCCGCCGGCGGATGGCCGGCGGCGGTAATCAGGGGGGGGCGGGAGGTCAGGCCGCCGGACGTAGCGCCTCGCCGGCGATCTGCTCCGGCGCCTCGCCGGCCTCCTCGCCCAGCATCGGGCGATCGCGGACCTCGACTAGGCGCGCCCGGTCGAAGCCGTTGAAGGCGGTGCGCAGGCAGGCGCCATAGGCGCCAAGCTGGCCGATCTCGATCCAGTCGCCCTCCCGCACATCCTCCGGCAGCCAGAAGGGGCCGGCCATGCGGTCGGCGCTGTCGCAGGTCGGGCCGTACAGCGCAAAGCCCTGCAGCGTTCCGGACGCCTCGCCCTTCGGCCGGACCAGCCGGCAGGGGAACTGGAAGCCCGGTGCGCCCGCATCCGACAGCGCGCCATAGACGCCGTCATTCACATAGAGGTCGCTGCCCCGGCGCTGCTGCACCTGGACGACGACACTGCCGCCGCCGGCCACCAGCGCCCGGCCCGGCTCGGCCCACAGCACTGCGCCCGGCAGGTCGAGCGCCTCGAAGGCCGCCTCGATCTCGGCGAAGAAGGCGCCGAGCGGGGGCGGGGTGACATCCGGGTAGGCGACCGGGAAGCCGCCGCCGACATCCACCACCTCGACCGGGACGCCCGCCGCGCGGATCACTGACCCGGCCAGCTCCATGGCGCGCCGCCAGGCCAGCGGATCCAGGCACTGGGAGCCGACATGGAAATGCAGGCCGAGCCGCGCCGCATGCGGCCGGGCGGCACGCAGCAGGGAAGCGGCCTCCTCGGCTTCGGCGCCGAACTTGCCAGAGAGGTCGTAGCGCGCCACGCCCTTCGGCAGTGCCAGGCGCACGAAGAGGCCCAGGCCCTGATCCGCGCCGGCGCCCGTCTCCGCCAGGATCTTGGCCAGCTCCTCGGCCGTATCCAGCACGAAATCCTGCACGCCATGGCGCTGCCAGGCCTCCCGGATGGCGGAGCGCGCCTTCACGGGATGCATGAAGTGGATGCCGGCTTCCGGGAACATGGTCCGGACCAGCGCCACCTCGGCCGCCGAGGCGCAGTCGAAATGACGCACGCCGCCCTCCCAGAGCGCGCGCAGCACGGCCGGCTCCGGATTGCACTTCACGGCATAGAGCGTCTCGCCCGGGAAGCCCTGGACGAAGGCCGAAGCCGCCGCGGCGATGGTGGCCGGGCGCAGGCAATGCATCGGCTCCTCCGGCCGCGTCACGGCGACCAGGGCATCCACGCTGGGCAGGGCGTTCGCGGCCTCGAACTCGCGGCGCAGGGGCGCGACGGCGGCGCGGGCACGGATCAGGTCCATCTGGGGCAAGTCCTCACGGCATCCCGGCACGCGCGGGCGCGCACCGGCAGGGCAACAGGCAGGAAGGGGGCTTGGCCGGCGCCGCAGGGGCAGCCGGGTCGGCCTTCAGGCGATGCGGTGTGGACTTCGCATCGCGGCGAACCGTTCGAGCGACACAGGCAATCCCTCACGACCCCGACGCCTCGCGGCGCCGGCATGGACGAAAAGGACGCGTCCCGTCGTTGCTGTGCCCCGGATCAACGGATCCCGCTGGGGCTCGCGGCACGTGCGATAGCGTCAGCGCCTGGTACGGACCAGGCACGGCCGGAGAAATAGGGCGTGGCGGCGGAAATTGCCATGCTTTTTTTCAGCCCCTCGGTGGACCTGCAGGCATGGCCGCCGGGAATATCGGAAGATTACCGGAAACTTGCCGGTCACGTACGGAAGCGAAAGGGCCGATGGCCAGCCGGGTTACGGCTTGGCCAGCAGCGCGAGGTATTCCCAGGCCATGGTGGCGGCCGCCAGCGCCGTGATCTCGGCCTGGTCATGGGCCGGCGCCACCTCCACCACATCCATCCCGGCCCAGGCGAGGCCGTCGAGGCGCCGCAGGATCCCCTGCGCCTGCCAGGAGGCGAGCCCCCCCACCTCCGGCGTGCCGGTCCCCGGAGCGAAGGCCGGGTCCAGCGCATCGATATCGAAGGAGAGATAGCTGGGCCCGTCGCCGAGCACGGCCCGCACCCGGGCGGCGAGGGCGGCGGGCGTGGTCTCATGCGCCTCCTGCGCCGTCACCACGGTGACGCCCTGCCCAAGGGTCCAGTCCCAGGTCTCCCGGTCCACGGGAGAGCGGATGCCGATCTGGATCATCCGCCGCGGCTCCACCAGCCCCTCCCGAATGGCGTGGAAGAAGACCGAGCCATGGGCGAAGGCCTGGCCGAAATTCGTCTCCCAGGTATCGACATGCGCATCCATGTGCAGCAGCCCGACCGGGCCGCCGAGGCGCCGGGCGAGGGCGCGGAGCAGCGGCAGGGTGATGCCGTGCTCGCCGCCGAGCGCCACGAGATGCGCGCATTCCGCCGCCTGGGTCTCGATCAAGGCATGGCTCGCCCGGATGTCGCCGAGCGCGAGCTCGAACTCGCCGATATCGGCGATGTCGACGTCGCGCGGATCGGTCCAGTGCTGCGGATGGACGCCATCCACCAGCATGCGGCTGGCCCGGCGGATGGCCGCCGGCCCGTCCCGCGTGCCGGCACGGTTGGTGGTGCCGATATCGAGCGGCAGGCCGGCGATGCAGACTGCGGCCTCCCGGTCCTGCCGCGTGATGCCGAGGAAGCCCGGCGGGGTCGCGAAGGTCGGGGGGCCTGCCATGTCATTCTCCTTTCCCCTCCGGTTCAGACGTCCGCGCCTTCGGCGCTCCCGTCATCGGACGGGCTACTTCACCGAGGAGAAGGCGGTCGGCTGCAGGAACAGGTTCTCCACCCGCTCCAGGATCGGTCCGTCGGCCTCGGACGCGGTGCGCGCCGCGATCCACTCCGGATCGACGATGAAGCGGTTCCACTTCTCCTCGCGCTCGGCCAGGCTCTCCCAGGCCAGCAGGTAGTAGAGCGCATGGTTGGTGGGGCCGACCAGCGTGGTCCAGAAGCCCGCCTGGCGGATGCCGAAACGCTCCCAGATCTTCAGCGTGACGGTGTCGAAGCGCTTCAGCAGCGCCGGCATGCGGTTCGGCAGACAGTGATAGATGCGCAACTCGTGGATCATCCTGGGTCCCTCCCTGGAGCGGATCGCCGGAAGCCGCGGCACGACCGCGGGCATGGCGCCGCCCCTTCGTGACGACCTCGCCCGGTCCGCGCTGCCCTGCTGCGCGGACCGGGCGAGGGCCTGCGGATGCTAGAGCAGATCGCGGGAGGCCGTGAACGACCGGACGCGTTCATCTGCTCGAAAAACAACAGGCACCAGCGGATTGCCGTTCAGTTTTGAACGCAATCCGCTGGTGTCCGGTCCGGGCGGAGGCCAAAAGGCCCCGGCTGGTCCCGGGACGCCACCCGGTGCAGGATGGCGGCAACCAGAGGAAACCAGGATGTCGATCGCCACCGCCGTCGAGGCCGGCCCCGACCTCGTCGAATACTACTACGCCCAGGGCTGGACGGATGGCCTGCCCGTGGTGCCGCCGAGCCGGGAGAAGGTGGAGGCCTTCGTCGCCGCGCTCGGCGGCGAGCCGGATGCGGTGGAGTGCAAGATGGCGCCCCGCTGGGGCGTGCTGACGCGGGAGGTGCTGGCGGTGAATGCCGTCATGGCCGGCTGCCTGCCCGCCTACGCCCCGGTGCTGCGGGCGGCCATGCAGGCGCTGACCGACCAGGCCTTCAACCTCAACGGCGTGCAGGCGACGACGCATATGGCCGCGCCGCTGGTCATCGTGAACGGGCCGGTCGCGCGCGAGATCGGCATGAATGGCGGCGGCAATGCCTTCGGCCCGGGCAACCGGGCGAATGCCACCATCGGCCGCGCCATCCGCCTGATCCTGCTGAATGTCGGCGGCGGGCACCCGCCCGATCTCGACAAATGCACCCTCGGCAACCCCGCGAAGTACAGCTACGCGATCTGCGAGAACGAGGCGCAGTCGCCCTTCGCCCCCTACCATGTGGAGCAGGGCTGGAAGCCGGAGGACAGCACGGTCTTCGCCATGGCCGCCGAGGCGCCGCACAGCGTCACCGACCACCAGTGCAACGACCCGGAGGGCATCCTCGACACCCTCTGCTCGGCGATGAGCACCATCGCCTCCAACAACGCGGTGCTCTCCGGCCACTGCGCCGTGGCGCTCGGCCTGGAGCATGCCCGGACCATCGCGCGGCATGGCTGGACCCGGCACGACATCCGCCACTATCTCTGGATGCACAGCGGCAATGCCTTCCGGCTGATCTCGCGGGACCACCGCTACGGCCAGGTCTACAACCGCAACCTGCCGAAATGGTACCGACGGGATCCGGACAGCCGCATCCCGATCGTGCCGAGCCCGGACAACATCCATCTCTTCGTGGTGGGGGGCGAGGCCGGGCGCTTTTCCGCCTTCATCCCCGGCTGGGGGCACATGAACACGCCGGTGGTGAAGCCGGTGGGCGCCGCCGTGGCGCCAGAAGGGCCGGACTGCGCCGGCGGCGTCTGCGCGATCTGACGGGAGGAACCGATCATGCTCCAGAGGCTCGACAGCGGCCAGGTCTTCGTCTTCGACCCGCGTGGCCGGGTGGAGAGTGCCGAAACGCCGGTCGCCCCCCGCCCGGGCGTGCTGGAGGGGCTTCGGCTCGGCATCCTCGACAACAGCAAGTGGAATGCCAACAAGCTGCTGCGCGGTGCGCAGGCGGCGCTGGAGCGGCATCTCCGCTTCGCCGCGGCCAACTACTATGTGAAGCACAGCTTCTCCAAGGATGCCGACCCGGCGCTGATCGCCCGCATCGCCGCGGAATGCGACATCGTGCTGACCGCGATCGGTGATTGCGGCTCCTGCTGCTCCTGCTGCGTGCGGGACAGCATCGCGCTGGAGCGGCTCGGCGTCGCCGCGGCCTGCATCATCACCACCGAGTTCGAACGGGAGACGGCGCTGACCCGCGCCGCGCTCGGCATGCCGGGCCTCCGGCCGGTGGTCATCGATCACCCCGTCAGCTCCATCACCGCCGAGGAGGTCGCGGCCCGCGTCGCGCAGATCGAGCGGCAGGCGCAGGCGGTCTGGCTGGGGCGCTGAGCCCGGGGGGCTTTACGCCCATCCCCGGCGCCGCGACACTGGCGGCGCTGAGGGAGGCAACGCATGCTCTTCTATGATTCCGTCGGGCCCAACCCGCGCGTCGTTCGCATGTTCATGGCGGAGCGCGGGATCGAGATCCCGAAGACCACCATCGACCTGCGCGGCGGGGAGAACCGCCAGCCCGCCTACATGGCGAAGAACCCGGCCGGGCAGATGCCCTGCCTGGAACTCGATGATGGTTCGGTGCTGGCCGAGATCACCGCCATCTGCGAATACCTGGACGAGATCACGCCCGGCACCAGCCTGATCGGCGCGACGCCGCGGGAGCGGGCCGAGGCGCGCATGTGGGTGCGGCGCATCGACCTCAACATCGTCGAACCGATGACGAACGGCTTCCGCTTCGCAGAGGGCCTCAAGCTCTTCCAGAACCGCATCCGCTGCATCCCGCAGGCGGCTGACGATCTGAAGCTGACGGCGCAGGAGAAGCTCGCCTGGCTGGACGGGCAGATCCAGGGGCGGGAGTTCATCTGCGGCGAAAGGCTGACCCTCGCCGATATCCTGCTTTTCTGCTTCCTCGATTTCGGGACGAATGTCGGCCAGCCCCTGAACCCGGAGTTGAAGGCGGTGGGCGCGCACCATGCGCGGATGAAGGCGCGGCCCTCCGCCGCGGCCTGACCACCGGCGGGCTGCGGGCCAGGCGTCCCGCAGCCCACGCCGCTCAGGCGAAGATCACGTCCCGTGCCGCCAGGTGGTGCTCGCCCATCAGGGTGATGCGCGCATCGACGCCGAGGCTCGCGCTGCCCGGGAGGTGGATCTCCACCTGGGTGTTGCTGCCATCGAATACGCTGCGTACCTGCAGGCGCGCAGGGTCGGTGAAACCGGTCTCGGCCAGCACATCCGCCGGCACGCCCGGCAGGCACGCCGCGAAGGCCGAGAGGTCGAGCCGGTCCTCGCCCGGGGTGAAATCCATGACCACATCGTCCTGCGTGTCGTAGGTCATGATGCGCGCCCGGGCATCCAGCGCGCCGAAGACGAAGATATCCGCCCCGGCCCCGCCGATCATCGTATCGGCGCCGACGCCGCCCTCCAGCCGGTCATCGCCCGCGCCGCCCGCCAGCAGGTCATCGCCGCCACCGCCCCGGATCGTGTCCGCCCCGGCTCCGCCGAACAGGATGTCGCTGCCATCCGCGTCCCGCGCATAGGCATCCGCATGCAAGGTGCCGGAGGCCAACACGCCCCAGCCCAGCAGCAGGTCGTCGCCATCCCCGCCATGCACCATGTCGGCACCATAGCCGGCGTAAACCGTGTCGTTGCCCGCGCCGGCGCCGATCATGTTGCCCCGCGGCGCGGGGCCGGAGGACGGCTCCGGAAAGATCGCCGGGCGCGGGCCGTCCGGCCCGTCGCCCAGGATCAGATCATTGCCGGCCCCGGCCAGGATGACGTCGTTATCGGCGGTGCCGTGCAGGGTGTCGTTGCGGCGCGTGCCGGGGAGAAAGGCCATTTCTTGCTCCGGACGGGAATACGATACTTCGTATTCACAACCTGAAGTGTCCGCTCCCGCTGTGCACGCCACGTTTGCGCGATCAGTGTCGCGTGCTGTTAACGCCGGAAGCGCAGAGGCACCCCGCGCGCCTTCCACCCTGCCTCGATCACGTCGATGTCGCACAGCCCGGACGGGTCGGCCTTGCGCGGCGCGTCCTGCAGGAAGGGCGCCCGGACGTCCCGCCAGAGGCCGAGCAGCCGGCGCAGCTCCGGCAGCGGCTCCTTGTGGTCGTCCACGCGGAGGTTGAGGTCGGGGAAATCCTCGGTCGTCGTCATCAGCATGGCAGCGGATTGCCTGCCTCGCTTGTCGCCGCCCGCCGCCTCGCCGGCCTCCATCGCCGCCATCAGCCGCTCCGGCAGGGGCAGGTGGGCGCCGGCGCGGAAGGCGGCCACCGTCTCCGCCACCACCGCCGGGCCGGCCAACATGTTGCCGGCCACCGAGAAGCCCTCCTCCGGGCTGTCGCCGCACCACTCCACGCAATTCCCGCCGGTCCAGGCGGCGCTGCGGCCATGCCGGTCCACCACATGCACCTGCCGGATGCCACGCCCTCGGTCGCCCGCCAGCGCCCCTTCGATGGCGTCCGCCGGCGCCAGGCCGCGCTCCAGCCCATCCAGGATGGCCGAAGCCAGATAGCGGTTGGTGAAGGACTGGGTGGACACCGCCCCGACCCCGGCGCGGAGGAAGGGGCAGCTCGCCCCGACGGCGAAATTGCAGGTGGCGACGGCGACGGCAAAGGCGCCGGTCGCCGGGTCATGGGCGAGAATGGACCAGGTCATGCGCATATCCCTTGGGCGTGCGGCGGGCAGGGTAGTGCAGGCGGCGGGGAATGCGGAGGCGGCTCCCTCCGCGAACAGGCGGCGAGAGGCCGGGGCAGGGAGTTGAGCGGCCAGCCCAGCCATGCGGCGCGACCATCACGCCGGCGGGCGGAGGTCATGGGATGATACAAAGCATGCAATCTAATTACGTTCTTAAAATTTGTATATTGAACTTACGATTGCTTTATGCCAATCGCACGCCGCTTCACGGTTTACGGCGCGACAGGACGAGGGCGGCGGCATGGGCCGCGCCAGCCCGGCTGTCGCGCTGCCGGAATGCCCGCCGGATGGCGGGCGATGCGGATGATGGGGGACTGAATGACACTGACGATGCTGACCAGCGGCAGCGATCTCTATGACGGCCGCAAATCCACCACTGCGCTCTGGGTCAATGGCCAGGAGGGCAACGACACCATCCTCGGCGGTGCCTTCTATGACATGCTGATCGGCACGTTCGGCGCCGACCGGCTCGATGGCGGTGGCGGGCATGACTCGCTCAGCGGCGGCTTCGGCCAGGACGCCTGATCGGTGACCTCGGCAATGACACGCTCATCGGCGGCACCGGGATCGACATTCTCGTGGGCGGCGGTGGCGCGGATCTCTTCGTGTTCACGCCGGCCTCGACCGGCTGGGCGGCGGCCGGCGGCGGCGACGTCATCCGCGGCTTCGATGGCCTCGGCACCGGCGGCACGCAGGACAGGATCGCCCTCAAGGGCTACTCGCCGGAGGCGCATATCGAATTCGCCGGCTATTCCGCGGCGAACCCGCTGCTCCAGTACTACCGGATCTACGACTCGGCCGATTCCGAACTGGCCAGCCGGGTGGATCTGCTGACCATCCAGGTCACCCAGGCGGACAAGGACGCGGGCAGGCTGCTGGTCGCCGGCGATTACACCTTCGCCTGAGACAGGAAGGCGCGCCGCTGGCCCCGGGCTTCGGCCGGGGCCTGTCCGGCGCGCAGGCGGCGGCGCAGACGCCCCGGCCGGGGGGCGTGCCGCCGCCCGGTTGCGCCCATCCGGAGGGCGGGGCAGTGTCCCGCCGTCCGGAAAGGGAAAACCATAATGACAAAGGCTGGGGTGATCGGACGGCGCGAGGCCGGGCTGCTGGCGATGGGGGCCGCGCTGGGCCTGCCGCGCGCGGGCCGGGCGCAGGCGGCATGGCCGGACCGTCCCGTGCGGCTCATCGTCCCCTTCGGCGCCGGCGGCGCGGCCGATACCCTCTCCCGCACCATCGCCAATGCCTTCCCGCCACATGCCGGCGGCCAGACCCTGGTGGTCGAGAATCGCGGCGGCGCAGGCGGCACCATCGCCGGCGCGGCGGTGGCGCAGGCGCGGCCGGACGGCGCCACGCTGATGATGGCCGACCTCAGCGCCAATGCCATCGCGCGGGAGCTGCAGCCGACGGTCCCCTACGATCCGGCGACCGCCTTCACCCCCATCTGCCATCTGGTGAACCTGCCGCTCGCGCTGGTCGTCCCGGCCTCCCTTCCGGTGAATGACGTGGCCGGCTTCGTCGCCCTGGCGCGGCAGCGCGGCGACATGCCCTATGCCCATCCGGGCATCGGCTATATCGGCCATCTCGCGCAGGAATTCATGACTCGCGAGCTCGGCCTGAAGATGACGCCGGTGCCCTATCGCAGCGGCGCGGAGGTGGTGCGGAGCATCATCGCGGCGGAGACGCAGAGCACCTTCATGACCGTCTCCACCTCGCTCCCCTTCATCCGGGAGGGCAAGGTGAAGGCGCTCGCCGTCACCTCGAAGGGGCCGGTCGCGCTGGTTCCGGGCGTGCCCTCCCTGGCCGTGACCCTGCCGGGCTTCGAGGCCATGGTCTGGCATGGCATCCTCGGCCCGGCCGGCCTGCCGGCCGAGATCGTTGCCGCGGCCAACCGTGTCTTCAACGCAGTGGCCGCGGAACCGGCGGTGCGGGAGGCGGTGCAGACCCGCCAGGCCGGCGAGGTGGTCGGCGGCACGCCGGAACAGTTCGGCACCTTCATCCAGGCCGAGAGCGCGCGCTGGACGCCGCTGATCCGCGCCCTCGGCCTGCGTGCGGAGTGAGGATGGGATGACAGACGCGAACCCCCCGGTTCCCGCGCGGCCCGCCAGTCCGGTTCCCGCGCGGCCCGCCGCGACCGTCCTGCTGATCCGCGACGGCGAGGCCGGGATCGAGGTCTTCATGGTGGTCCGCCACCGGGAGATCGAATTCGCCGGCGGCGCCCTGGTCTTCCCGGGCGGCCGGGTGGAGGAGGACGACAAGGCGCTGGGCGGCGCGGATCCCATGGACGGGTTCCGCATCGCCGGCATCCGCGAGACCTTCGAGGAATGCGGCGTGCTGCTGGCGCGGCCACGCGGCAGTGACGCGCTGGTGGACGCGACCCGGCTGCTGGGGATCGAGGCGCTGCACCGCGCGGCGGTGGCGAAGGGCGAGACGCCGCTCTCCGCCATGCTGGCGGCCGAGAGGCTGGAGCCGGCGACAGATGCCATGGTGCATTTCGCCCACTGGATCACCCCGGCTTCCCGCAGCAAGCGGTTCGATACGCAGTTCTTCCTGGCTGCCGCGCCGCCCGACCAAGTGGCGGTGCATGACGGGCATGAGAGCGAGGACAGCGTCTGGATCCGGCCCCTTCAGGCCTGCGAGGAGGCCAACCAGGGCAAGCGCCGGCTGGTCTTCGCCACGCGCAAGAACCTGGAGAAGCTGGCGCGCTTTGCGACCGTGGCGGAAGCCCTGGCGGCCAGCCGGCAGGCGCAGGTGGTCGCGGTGATGCCGGAGATGGTGCAGACGGAGTTCGGCTGGCGGCTGACCATCCCGGCCGAGGCGGATTACGGCGGCTCGGTCTTCGAGGTGCTGGACGCGCCGGCGATCTGAGGGCGGGGCAGGGCAGGCCTCAGCCATCCGCGCGCCTGCGGGGCGGGGGGAGCGGACCCGCCCCGAGGGCGGATCGCGCGCCGGTCCGCCGATCCGCGGGTAGCATCGGCGGAGTGTCCCTGGCGAGGCTTGCGTCCTGGGCAGCGCGTCCATGGCTGCCAGGGAATGCCTCAGCTCCGCAAGCGGAAGGACATTTGGCGCGATGCGGCCCACGCTCGACCGTCACTCCCCTTCCGGTTGACGGCTCCTCAGCCTTTCAGCCTCTTCCTAGGCATCCCCCACGATCTGCACCACCTGCCCGGTCCCGCCGCAATCCGGGCAGGCCCCCTGGTCCCGGCGCCCGCTGCCATGGCAGGCGGGGCAGGGGACCATCCCGGTCTGCGGCGTGTCCGGTGCCGACTGGTCGCCGGGATTGCGCGGCGCGGTACCGCCATCCGCCTTGCCGGATCCCTGGGACATGTGTCGCCTCCCTTCTCTCCATGGAAGCGAACGGGGGAGGCCCGGGGCCGTTCCTGCCCCGCGGAAGCTCCGGGGCGGGCCCGCCGCGGTCACGCAGGACGGGCCGATGCGGGACGGGGTCGGTCGGCGCCCTCAGGGGGTTGCCCCGGCCGCGCCGCTCGGGGCATGAAACGCTCTCATCCCCCCCCCGGAGCCCCACCGCCTTGGCCGCCCTGCCCATCGCTGCCCCCTGATGACGCGCGTCCTCCGCTACGCCGCCGCCAGCGTCGCCATCGCTTGCATCGTGCTGGCCCTGAAGCTCGGCGCCTGGTGGCTGACCGGCAGCGTCGCCCTGCTGGCCGATGCGCTGGAGAGCGTGGTGAATGTCGCGGCCGCCGGGGCGGCCCTGCTGGCGGTGCGCTACGCTGCCCTGCCGCCGGATGCCAACCACCCCTATGGCCATGCCAAGGCGGAGTATTTCTCCGCCGTGCTGGAAGGGGCGCTGATCGTCCTGGCGGCCATCGCCATCCTGAACGAGGCCTGGGGCGCCTTCCAGGCGCCGCGCGCGCCGCAGCAGGCGGCAGCCGGCCTGCTGGTCTCGGCGGTGGCAACCGCCATCAATGCCGGCTGGGCCTGGCTGCTCTTCCGGGAGGGACGGCGGGCCCGCTCCCCCGCCCTGCTGGCCGATGCCCGCCACCTGCTGGCCGATGTTGTGACCTCGGCCGGCGTGCTCATCGGCGTCGGCGCGGTGGCGGCCACGGGCCTGCTCTGGCTGGATCCGCTGCTGGCGGCGCTGACCGCGCTCAACATCCTCTGGTCCGGCAGCAAGCTGATGCGTGAATCCGTCGGCGGGCTGATGGATGAGGCGGTGGAGCCGGGACTCCTGGCCCGCATCCGCGGCGCCGTCTCCATCAGCGCGGAAGGGGCGATCGAGGCGCATGACCTCCGCACCCGTCATGCCGGGCGGCTGACCTTCATCGAGTTCCACCTGGTGGTGCCGGGCCAGATGACGGTGGACCAGGCGCATGCCATCTGCGACCGCATCGAGGCGGCGCTGAAGGCCGAGATCGAGGGCGCGACCATCACCATCCATGTCGAGCCCGAAGGCAAGGCCAAGCATCACGGCGTGCTGGTGCTGTGACCGCCCTGGCCCAAACCGCGCGGATCGCCCCGGCGACGGCGGGGCATCCCGCTCCTGCCTCCCGCCGGATGCTGCCGGCCTGGGCGCCGCTCGCCTCCCTGCTGTTGCACGGCGCGGTGCTCGGCGCGACGCTGGTCCTGCTGCAGCGCCCGCCGCCACCGGCCGCGCCGGGTGAGACGGGTGTCGAGTTCCTCTGGGACCAGGCGGCAGAGGCCTCGCTGGCGACCGGCGAGGTGACCGAATCCCCTGGCCAGCCCGTCACGGTCGAGGGGCCGCCCCCGCCCGAGCCGGCCATGGCGCAAGCCCCGCCGCCCGTGGCCGCCTCCGCGCCGCCCGACCCCATGGCCGCCACGCCCCCGCCGCCCGCGCCACCCGTGCCGCCGCCGGATGCGCCCGCGCCGCCGCGCGAGGCCGCGCTGCCACCTCCCGACCCGGCGGCGTCCTCACCGCCGGTCGCCCCTCCGCCACCGGCGCCGAGCAGCCTCGCGCTGGATCTGCTCCCCGTGCCGCCCGATGCGCCCGCGCCGGTGGCCCTGCCGCCGCCAGCCCCGGCGGCAGCGGCGGAGCCCGAGACGGCCGAAGCCTTGCCTTTGCCGCCGCCAGCTCCGGCGGCCGGGGCGGAGCCCGAGACGGCCGAGGCCCTGCCCCTGCCGCCGCCGATGCCCTCGCCCCCGCCAGCCCGTCCGGCCCCGGCCCGGCAGGCCCTGGCGCAGGCCGCGCCCCCGGCGCAGGCGCCCGGGCCGCCGCCCATGGCCGCCACGCCCGGCGCCGGCGCCCAGGCCAGCATCGCCGGCGGCAGCCAGGCGCTGGGCCGGGTCTCGCCGCCCGGGCTGCTGGACGGCGCGCGCAACCCGGAGCCGGAATATCCCTATCTCAGCCGGCAGCGCGGGGAGCAGGGGACCGTCTCCGTGCTGCTCCGCATCTCCGAGGCCGGCCGTGTGCTGGAGGTCGAGCTGCTGCGGAGTTCGGGCCACCCCACGCTCGACGAGGCCGCGAAGCGGGCGGCGCTGCTGTCGCGGTTCAGGCCGGCGATGCGGGACTACGTGCCGGTACCTGGCACGATCCGCACCTCCTACCATTTCAGGCTGGACCGATAGGGGCGGGGATCATGGTCAAGCTGGATGTCATCACCACGCGCGGCGGCGATGCGGGCGAGACCTCGCTCGGCGATGGGACGCGGGTGCGCAAGGATGCGCTGCGCGTCGAGGCGATCGGTGCGGTGGACGAGGCCAATGCCGCGCTCGGCCTGTTGCGCGTGCAGACGGCCGGCGAGCCGGAGGTGGATGCGATGCTCGCGCGCATCCAGAACGACCTGTTCGACCTCGGCGCCGATCTCTGCGTGCCGGGGACGGGGGAGGACCGGCTGCGGGTCACGACGGCGCAATGCCTGCGGCTGGAGGCCGAGATCACCGCCATGAATACCGAATTGCCTGCGCTGCGGAGCTTCGTGCTGCCGGGCGGCACGCCGGCGGCGGCGGCGGCGCATCTGGCGCGGACGCTCGCGCGCCGGGCGGAGCGGGCGGTGGTGGCACTGGCGGCGGCGGAGGCGCTGAACCCGGAGGCGGTGCGCTACCTCAACCGGCTCTCGGACCATCTCTTCGTCCTCTCCCGCCGGCTGAACGGCAATGGCGCGGGCGACGTGGTCTGGGTGCCGGGCGGCGCCTGAGCATCGCCGCTATGCCGCCGGGGGGGCGGGGCGGTATGGAGCGCGCCATGAGCGCCCCGTCTCCCGACCTGGTCTACGACCTCGGCCTGCATCACGGCCTGGATACCGAGTTCTACCTGCGCAAGGGCTTCCGCGTGGTGGCGCTGGAAGCACGGCCGGATTTCTGCGCCGTGGTCTCCACCCGCTTCGCGGCCGAGCTGGAGGCGGGCCGGCTGACGGTGGTGCCCTGTGCGCTCTGTCCGCGCGGGGGCGAGACCATCTCCTTCTGGGTCAACCCGGTGAAGGATGACTGGAACAGCGTGTACCGCGATTTCGCGGCCAAGGGCGGGCATGAGGTCTCGGAGATCACGGTGCCCACCGTGACCCTCCCGGAGCTGTTCGACCGCTTCGGGGTGCCGCGCTACCTCAAATGCGACATCGAGGGGATGGACGAGGAATGCGCCCGGCAGCTACTGGCGGATGGCCGGCGGCCGGATTTCGTCTCGATGGAGGCGTCCTCCTTCGACATCATCGCCTATCTCCGGGCCTGCGGCTACGACCGGGCCCAGCTGGTGAACCAGGCCTTCCACTGGGCCCACCCGCCGCCCCAGCCGACGCGGGAGGGGAGCTACGCCGCGGTGCAATTCACCGGGCACCATAGCGGCCTGTTCGGGCGGGAGCTGGACCCGGCGCGCTGGACCAGCTTCACCGAGGTGGCGGAGCGGTGGTTCGACTTCATGAGCCTCTCACGGCGGGACGGGCTGCTGGCGCATGGATGGCTGGACATCCATGCGGCGCGGGGGGAAAGCCTCGCCTGAAGCGGCGGCTGATCGAACGCGTCATGCCTGGCACATGACATGCTGACGCCTGTCCTGCCTTGAACGCCGGCGGCCCTCCGGGCCTTGCTGGGCGGCATTGGCTGCGGGCCGCAGGTCGGGACGTCATGCGCTACAGCGGATTGCGTTCAGAACTGAACGCCAGTCCGCTGTAGGCTCTTTGCTTGTGGAGCAGATCCACGCTCCCGGGCGTTCACGCCCGTCCGCAATTCGCTCTAGGTATCAGCCTCGCCCGGCCCCTGCCAGGATGACGCCGGCGCCGGCGAGGCACAGCATCGCCCCGGTCAGGTCCCAGGCATTCGGGGCCTGGCCCTCCACCGCCCAGAGCCAGGCGAGCGACGCCGCGATATACACCCCGCCATAGGCCACGAAGGCCCGCCCCGCCGCATCCGCCTCCACCCAGGTCAGGGCGAGCGCGAAGAGCGCGAGGCAGAGCGCCCCCGGCAGCAGCCACCAGGCGCTCGCCCCCTGCCGCAGCACCGCCCAGGCAGCGAAGCAGCCGGCGATCTCCGCGAGCGCGGCGACGGCATAGGCCAGGGCGCTGGTCATCATCCCTGCCATGCCGCCACCGCGCCTCGTGCTACAGCGCGAAGCGCGTCCCCACCAGCACGCTGCGGCCCGGCGTGACGAAGCCGTTCACCGGCTCCCACCGGCTGTTGCCGAGGTTGCGGGCCTCGAGGAACACCGCCGCCTGCTCGAAGGCCTGCCAGCTCGCCGTCAGGTTCACCACCGTGCCGGCCGGATTGCTCTTCGCGAAGGGGGCATTCGCCCCCGCGTCGGTGTAGCTGGCGAAGGCGCCCTCCGGGCTGCGGCCGGTGAACAGCACGGTGGGCGCGATCACCAGCCTCGCCACCGGCACGATGCGCGCGGTCAGGCTGACGACATGTTCCGGCCGCCGCGGCAGGCGCCGGTCGGTCGCCTCGTCGAAGGCCTCGGTGATGGTCCAGGCCGCCGTCGCCTCGAAGCGCGGGGAGGGGCGCAGCGTCAGCCCCAGCTCCGCGCCATGGATGCGGGCGCGGGCGACATTGATGAAGGTGGTGCTGTCGATCCCGGTGACGTTGACGATCTGGTCGCGCACGCGGCTCTGGAAGAAGGTCCAGCTTGCGGTCAGGAAGCGCGGCTGGCCGAAGACCGCGAGGTCCGTGTCGCTGCCGATCTCCCAGCCGAAGCTGCGCTCCGGCTTCAGGTTCGGGTTGCCGAAGGAAACGGGAAAGCCGCCGAAGGTGCCGATGCCGAAGCGCTCGAAGAGAGAGGGCGCGCGGAAGGCGGTGCCTGTGGCGAAGCGGAGCCGGGAATTCACCTCCCGCAGGGCGAGCGAAGCACCGAACTTCCAGGTGGTCTCCCCTTCCACCCCGGTGAAGGAATCGTGCCGCAGGCCGCCCGAGAGGTCGAGCCGCTCCAGCAGCCGGTATTGCAGGCTGGCCCAGCCCGCCGTGCTGTGCTGCTGCGCCCGCAGGTTGCTGGCGAAGTCGCCGAAATCGGAGGGGAAGAGCTGCGTCGTCCGCGCCTCCTCCAGCGCATGGGTGATGCCGAAGCCGAGCGCGCCGTCGCTGAGCGGCCCGGCCCCGGGCAGCCGCACCGCATTCGCCCAGTCGAGCCCCGTGCGGGTGCCACGGAAGCGGGAATCCTCCGTGGTCGAGAAAGGATCGTACTGGTCGGGGAAGTTGGTGTAGCGGCGCCGCTGCTCCGCGCTGAAGACGCGCAGGCCGGTGGTCCAGGCGCCATCCAGCAGCCGCGTCTCGCCGCGGATCTGGCCGGCCCAGCGGCGGTCCTGGCCGCTGTAGTTCGGATCATCCTGCGGGACGCTGTCGAGACCGAACTGGTTCTCCCGCCAGCGCAGCGTGCCCTCGATCCGCGTGCCCTCGATGGGCGTCCAGCCGAGCCGCGCCGTGGTCGCCGCGCCGCGGAAGCCGTCGCGCTCCGGGATGTTGCCCTGCAGGCGCGGCGCCAGAGCGTTGAAGCCGCGCGTGGACTGCGAGAAGCTGGAGAGCAGGTAGTCGAAGGCGCCGACCGTGCCGGTGGCGCCCAGGCCCCCGCGCAGCGTGTCCTGCGTGCCGGCGGCGAACTCGCCATAGGGCTGGACGGCACGGTCCGGCGGGGCGCGGCGGGTGATCAGGTTCACCACGCCGCCGATGGCGGTGGAGCCGTAGAGCGAGGAGAGCGGGCCGCGCACCACCTCGATCCGCTCCAGATCGAAGAGCAGGTCCTGGCCGAAATCGAAGCCGCCGGCGGGCGCGGCGACGTCGTTCGCCGGCACGCCGTCGATCAGGACCAGCACATTCGCGCTGCCAGTCCCGCGGACAAAGGCCGAGGTGAGCTGGCCGGGGCCGCCCTGCGGGGCGATGCGCAGGCCGGGCACCGCGGTCAGTGCCTCGGCGAGGGTCTGGTAGCCGCGCTCCGCGATCTCGCGGCGGGTGATGACGGTGGTGGCGGCCGGCACGCGCTCCTGCGGCGTGGGCAGGCGGGTCGCGGTGACGACGGTATCGGGGATGGCGGTCTGGGCGAGGGCGGGGGCGGACAGGGCGGCAAGGCCGCCTGCCAGGGCCAGATGGGTGATGCGTCGCATGGTGGTTCCCCTGCGGCGTGGACGGACCAGCCCCGGCCGGGGATCCGGCCGGGACGACGGACGTCGTTCCCGCAGACGGCAAGGCCCCGCAGGCGCGAGCCCTCGTGATCCGGTGCGCCGGTGCACCCCGCCCGGCACGCGCGAGACAACTCTGCGCCGGCCGGTCTCCTGGCTCGCGGTGGGGAGTCCGGCGGTCCCGGACCTCCGCCGCCCTGCCGCCTTCTCGCGCCCCTCGGGATAGGCTCCCGGGCGCAATGGCATCTGGCAGGGCCTCACCGCCTACAGTTGCGGGGGCAGCCGCGGCCTCGCCGGGCAAGGCCCGGCGTCGCGCGTTCCCGTTTCAGCCCTTGCGGGCCACCGGCGCATGCCCGGGTGGTAGCAGCCGGCCCGAAGCCTGGCGAGGGGCCATGCGGCGCTGCGGCACACCCGCGGCATCGTCGGCAGCCGGAGGGGTGGCCCGGCCATGGCGATTCAGGGTGAGACAGGTCCTGCCGCCGGCCGGGCCCGCGGCCTGGCAGCCAGGATCAGAAGATCCAGCCCAGCGCCTTGATGCCAAGCCAGCAGACCATGCCCAGGACGAAGGTGGCGAAGGCGCAGCCTGCCACGGTCAGCGCGACGCCCCAGGCAGTGACGCGGTTGTCGTGCTCCACCAGGCCAAGCGCCATGACGATGTTGCCGAAGGCGGGCGGGCCGTTGGTGCCGGGGCCGGGCAGGATCAGCATGATCGCGACATAGGCGGTCAGCCAGCCGAACAGCCGGTCGCCGGCGGCGGAGGTGAAGAAGCCCGGCCGCGGCTTCACATAGTGCTCCACCTTGCGGAGCCAGGAGGAGGAGGCGCCGGCGAGGCGCAGCAGGTCCTCCCGCCGGATGCTCTGGCGGGCGAGGAAAGCGGGCAGCTTCGGCACCCGCCGGCCCATGCCCATCTGGATGCCGAGGATCATGACCGGCAGGCCGAAGACCGAGGCCATGCCGGGCAGCAGCGAGGGCAGCAGCAGCAGCAGGATCAGCAGGCCGAAGGCCCGGTCCCCGAAAGCCTCGGCCATGTCGCCGAGGGTGATACGCTCGCCCGGGAAACGTGCGGCGACTTCCGCCACGATGCGGGAGATCGGCGCGCCCGCCTCTTCACGCGCGTGCGTACGATCGGCCACCGTGATCGGCGCCTCCAGATTACCGTCCATTCCCGGTCTCAGACCCTTCGTCCCAAAGCGCGCCCTGCCGCCGCGAGGCCCTTCTTTCCGGGCCCGTCACGGCGGCCGCATCCTAGGCGCAACCGGCCCTGCATGCATCGGGAATTCGCGCGACCTCCCGCAGATGAGGCCGGCTCTGGGTTAATTCAACTGCCGGTAAAGGCCGGCTTGCGCTTCTCCATGAAGGCGCGCCGGCCCTCACGGTAATCGGCGCTGTCGAAACAGGCCGCCATGGCGGCGCGCACCGCCTCCATGTCGCGGTCGGCCGGATCCTTCAGCACCGCCTTGACCGTCTGCTTGTTGGTGGTCAGCGACAGCGGCGCATTGGCGGCGAGCGTCGCGGTCAGCTTCGCGACCGTCGCCTCCAGCTCCGCGGTCGGGACGACCTTGTTCACGAGGCCGATCCGTTCCGCTTCCTTCGCGTCGAAGCGATCGCCGGTCATGAGGATCATATGGGCATGCGCGGGCCCGACCAGATCGACCAGCGCGCGCACCATGTCGAAGCCATAGGCGATGCCGAGCTTCGCCGCCGGAATGCCGAACTGGCTGTCATCGGAGGCGATTCGGATATCGGTGGACATGGCGATGCCGAGCCCGCCGCCCATGCAGAAGCCGCGGATCTGCGCGATGACCGGCTTGCGATAGGCCGCGAGCCTGGCACGGCCGGCGCTGGTCAGCTTGTCATATTCCTGCTGCGCATCGGCGTTCTGGCGGTTCTTCTCGAATTGCGAGATGTCGGCGCCGGAGACGAAGGCCTTGTCGCCCGCACCCTGCAGGACGACGCAGCGCACCGCCGGGTCCTCGGCGAAGAGGTCGAGCGCGGCGCCCATCCCCTCCCACATGTTCACCGACATGGCGTTGCGCTTCTCCGGCTGGTTGAACACCACCCGGCCGACGCCGTCCTGGATGCTGGCGAGGATCTTGCCGTCCGCGAATTCCATGTGCTTGGCTTCCATCTGGGTCATGCGCCGCCCCCGTCTACGCCCCCAAGGGCTCCTTTGGCCTTGAGGTCTGCGATCTCTTCCGCGGTCAGCCCGGCTTCGGCGAGGATGTCGGCGCCGTGCTCGCCGAGTTGCGGCACGTCGCGATAGACGCCGGTCTCCAGCCCCTCGATGTTCAGCGGGCTGGCGACGATGTGGATGTCGCCGCGCGTCCGGTGGCGCATCGGCATCGCCATCTCCAGGTGCTGCACCTGGGGGTCGTCGAAGACGTCCTTGATGTCGTTCACCGGGCCGCAGGGGATGCCGGCTTCCTCCAGCCGCTCGATCCACCACTCGGAGGGCCTGGTTTTCGTCACCTCGGCGATGGTGGCGTTGACGCGGGCGCGGTCCTTGCTGCGGCCCTGCAGCGTCTTCCACGCCTCCACCTCCAGCCAGTCCTCGCGGCCCGCGGCCTTGCAGAAATTGGTCCAGAGCTTGGGGGAGGAAGCCGCGATGTTGATGGGCTTGTCGGCGGTGGGGAAGACGCCCATGGGGATGTTCACGGGGTGGTCGTTGCCCGCCTGTCCCGCGACCTCGCCATCCATCAGGTAGCGGCTGGCCTGGAAGTCCAGCATGAAGACCTGGGCTTCCAGCAGGCTGGTATGGACATAGCCGCCCTTGCCCGTCCGCTCCCGGTCATAAAGCTTCATCATGATGCCGAGCGCCAGCAGGTTGCCCGCGGTCAGGTCGTTGATCGGGATGCCGACCCGCATCGGTCCGCGCCCCGGCTCCCCGGTGATGGACATGAGGCCGCCCATGCCCTGGGCGATCTGGTCGACGCCGCCACGCTTCGAATAGGGGCCGGTCTGGCCGAAGCCGGAGATCGAGGCATAGACCAGCCGGGGATTGAACTCCTTCAGGTCGTCATAGGCGATCTTCAGCCGGTGCTTGACCTGCATCCGCATGTTCTCGACCAGGATGTCCGCGGTCGCGGCCAGCTTCAGGAAGGCCGCATGCCCGTCCGGATGCTTCAGGTCGAGCGCGATGGCACGCGTGTTGCGGTGCAGGTTGACGGAATCGAAGCCGTCCCGCGGGCCGCCGAGCCCGTCCGTGCTGTTCGGCGGCTCCACCCGGATGATGTCGGCGCCCCAATCGGCCAGGTGGCGGACGCAGGTGGGGCCGGCGCGGGCGAGCGTCAGGTCCAGCACGCGGAGCCCGGCCAGCGGCAGTCGGGTCTCGCTCATCAGCTTCGGATTGATCGGGCTCTCGGGCATCGCTTCCTCCCCGGATGCGGCCGAGACTAGGGGAGGGCGCGCAGGGTGGCCAGATGGGGAGGGCCGGGGGCGGCACCCGCCACGGCCGGGCCGGGGAGGTCTGCGGCAGCCTCGACATCCCGCGCCGCCGCCGGATCAGCGATGTCCACCTGCCGGAAGGAGGGGCGGCATCCGAGACGGCCCCGCCATGGCGGCGCCCCGGGATGACCGGCCTGGGAAGCGAGCTTAGCCCGGCCGCGCTACAGCCGCTCCCAGAGTTCGTTCTCTTCCTCCAGGCGGGTGTATTCCGTCCCGCAGAAATCGCCGCGGGAGACGATGCCGACCAGGCGGTCGCCCTCCACCACCGGGATATGGCGGAAGCCGCCGTCGCGCATCAGCCGCAGCGCCTCGATCGCCCGGCAGCCGGGGGGCAGGCATTCCGGATTCCCGGTCATCACCTCGCGCAGCCGGGTCTTCCTCGGGTCCCGGCCCTCGGCCAGCATGCGGCAGATCGCATCCCGCCCGGTGAAGATGCCGAGCATCCGGCCCCCTGCATCGGTCACCAGCACGGCGCCGATGCGGTGGTTGCGCATCTCCTGGCAGGCCTGCTGGACCGTCGCCTCGGGCGGCAGGGTGATGGGCTGCCGCCGGGTGATGATCTCATCCATGGGCCGGTTGTGCATGGCCGCCTGCCTCCCCTTCGCAACCATCCTGGGACGGTCGCGGCCAAGATCGGCGGGGCTCCGGCCGGCGGCCTTGATCCGTCGCAACTCACGGGACGCATTCTCGCGCGCCAGCGCCGGATGCCTGTTCACATTGCCGCATGGCGCGCGCCGCATCCCGGCCATGCCGGATGCCTTGCGGCAGCCGCAGATCCGGCATGGCTCGGATCAGCCGCAACGCACCATACGGGCGATGTTATGCCAACGGCCCCGATCCTTGACCCCCGCGGCGCGGGCACAAGCCCGCGCCGAGGCCGCCACTGCGGCGCCCTTGCCCGGATGCGGTCACGCATCCGGGACATTGGTATCAGGCCGCCAGCGCCAGGATCTCCTTCACCTGCGCCGGCCCGGCGATCCTGCGCGGGTTGCGCGGCACCCAGGGAGTTGCCATCGCCGCCTCGGCGATCCGGTCGAACTGCTCCGGCCCGATCTTCACCGCCGAGAGGTTGCGCGGCATGCCGAGCCCGGCGATGAAGGCATCCAGCAGGTCGCCCGTCTGCTTCCCCGGCTCGCCCATCGCCGCCGCCACCAGCGCCTGCCGGCCGGCATTGGCCTCCCGGTTCCAGCGCATGACGGCAGGCAGCATGATGCAGGAGGTATGGCCATGCGGGATGTCGAAGACCGCGCCCAGGACATAGCCGATGCCATGGCTCGCCCCCATTGGCACGCCGGTCGCCAGCGGCGCCATGGAGAGCCAGGCGCCGAGCTGGCAATCCAGCCTTGCCTCGAGGTCCGCCGGATCGGCCTTCACCCGCTTCAGCCCCTCCACCAGCAGGCCGAGGCCGCGGAGCGCCTGGGCATCGGCGAAGGCATGCGCCTCGGGCGAGCAGATGCCCTCCACGCAGTGATCCACGGCCCGGATGCCGGTCGAGAGGAAGAGCCATTCCGGCGTATGGCGGGTGATGGCGGGGTCGAGCACGACCGCGGCCGGGATGATGCGGGGGTGACGGAACATCTCCTTCACCCGCGTCCGCTCATTCGTCACGCCGGCGAAGGCGCTGAACTCGCCGGCCGAAAGCGTGGTCGGCACGGCGATCTGCCGCACCGCCGGCGGCTGGCAGGGGGGCGGCCCCATGGCGCCGTCCGCGCCCTTCACCGGCAGCAGCGCATCCATCGCCTCCGCCGTGCAGATCTCGTTGGCGAGGCAGAGCTGCACCAGCTTGGCGCCATCGGTGATGGAGCCGCCGCCGACCGTCACGATCAGGTCCGCCCCCGCCTCCCGCGCCATCGCCGTCGCCGCGATCACCGCCTGGCGCGGCGTATGGGCCGGCATGCGGTCGAAGACCGCGGCGACCTTGTTACCGAGAGCGGCGCGGATGCGGGCGATCTCCCCGGTCTGCCGGTGCAGCGTGCCGCTGACCATCAGGAAGACCCGCTCCGCCCCGGCGCGGGTGGCGAGCTCGGCCACCGCCTCCTCGGCGGGGCGGCCGAAGACCACCTCCTCTATGGCGGTGAAGACAACGCGGCCCTGTTGCGTCATGGCCTTTCCCTCCCTGTTTCTGCCTTGCCGCCACTATAGGCCGAAGCAGGGCGCGGGCGAGGTCAGGCCGGGGCGGCGGCGCCGAGCCTTGCCTGCCCCTCCGGGCACAGGTCGCGCAGCACGCAGCCGCCGCAGGCCGGGTTGCGGAAGAAGCAGCGGCGCTGGCCGTGCCGCATCAGCACCTGGTGGTGGTCGTAGAAGTGCTGCGCGTCCCAGTCCCCCGGCAGCAGCGCCGCCAGCACGGCATGGGCAGGGCCGACGGCCAGGGCCTGCGGGATGAGGCCGAGCCGCGCCGCGACCCGGTGGTGGTGGCTGTCCACCGGCAGGGCCCGCCGCCGCAGCGTGCTGAAGGAGAGCACCGCGGCCGCCGTCTTCGGCCCGACACCGGGCAGCGCCGCCAGCCAGGCGGCGGCCTCGGCATCCGGCAACGCCGCGAGGTGGGAGAGGTCGAGCCCGCCCCACTGCTCCGTGATGGCGCGCAGCGTGCGTTGCAGCGCCGGCGCCTTGGCCTCCGGCCAGGTGACGCCGGCGATCGCCCGCTCCACCGCCGCGACCGGCGCGTCCCGTACCGCCGCCCAGTCCGGGAAGGCGGACCGCAGGGCGGCGAAGGCACGGGCGCTGTCGCGGTTCTTCGTGCGGTGCGAGAGCAGGGAGGAGACCAGCTCGTCCAGCGGGTCGAGCGCATGGAAATAGCCGATCGGGCAGTCATATTCGGCGCAGAGCCGCTGATGCGCCTCCAGCGCCAGGGCGCGCTTCGCGGCATCCGGCGCAGGCGGCAGGCGTGGCGTGCGGCGCGCCTCGGTGCGGCGCGGGGCCTCGGGCTGGAAAAGGGGCAGGGTGGCGGCCGGTGTGGGCATGGCGCCTTCAACGGCCGGTCCGAACAGGGGTTCGGGCCAGGCGCCGCCGGCGGCGGGCCGGTCCCGGGCTCCGGGGCGCGGAAGGCGGATGCGGCCTGCCGCGCGCTGCGGTATCCGCCCGGTGATGGAGCCCGTCGACCTCGCCCTTTGCCTCGCCGTCGATGTCTCGGCCAGCGTCGACTACGACGAGTTCGGCCTGATGATCGGCGGCTACGCCGCGGCCTTCCGCGATCCGGGCATTGCCGCCCTCTGCGCCGGCGGGCCGCGCGGGGCGATCGCGGTCGGCATGCTCTTCTGGTCCGGCGCCTGGCCTTCCATGCGGCCGGCCGCCGGCCTGCCGGAAGTCGCCGTGCCCTGGTTCAGGGTGGATGGGCCGGAGGCCGCGGCGGTGCTGGCGGATGCGATCGAGTCGGCGCCCCGCCTGCCGCCGCCCGGCGCGACTGCGCTGGGGGAGGGGATGGCGTCCGGCCTGGCCCTGCTTGCCCGTTGCCCCGCGCCAGCAACGCGACTCGTCCTCGATGTCTCGGGCGATGGGCGGCACAACCAGGGCCGGGCACCGGCGCCGGTCCGCGATATCGGCGTCGCCGCCGGCGTCACGATCAACGGACTCGCCGTGCTGAACGAGGAGCCGGACCTGCTGGAGCACTACCGGGAGGAGGTGATCGGCGGCCCGGGCAGCTTCGCCATGGCCTGCCCGGACTACGCCGCCTTCGCCGAGGCGATCCGGGAAAAGCTGGCACGCGAGATCGACGGGCTTCTCCTCTCCCATGCGGATCGGCTATCCCCCTTTCCTCCCTGACAGGTGCCGATTTCATGCTGCTGCTGATACCGGGCCCGGTGCAGACCAGGCCCGAGACGCGCGCCGCCATGGCGCAGGACATCGCCCCCTGGGACCTCGATTTCCGCGCCGTCTATGCCGCGATCCGGGAGCGGGTGCGGGCGATCGCCGGCGGGCGGGAAGGGGAGCACGCCACCCTGCCGCTGCAGGGCTGCGGCCACTTCATCATGGAAGCCGCCATCCGCACCTTCGTGCCGCCCGGCGGCAAGCTGCTGATCCCGCAGAACGGCGCCTATGCCGACCGCGCGGTGCGGCTGGCGAGTGAGGCGGGGCGGCAGGTGGTGGCGCTGCCGGGGCCGGACACGCGGCCCGTGACGGCCGAGGAGGTCGCGGCGGCGCTGGCGGCCGACCCGGCGATTTCCCATGTCGCGATGATCCACAACGAGACCGGCAGCGGCATCGTCAACGACCCGGCGGTGATCGGCCCGGCGGTGCGGGCGGCGGGGCGGCGGCTGATCCTCGATTCGGTCTCGGCCTTCGGCGCGCTGCCCTTCTCGCTGGCCGACCACCCCGAGGTGGATGTGGTGGTCTTCACCAGCGGCAAATGCCTGGAAGGCCTGCCCGGCATCGGCTTCGCGGTGGCGCGGATCGACCGCGTGGAGGCGTCGGCGGGCAATGCCGGCTCCTGGTCCTTCGACCTCTCGGATGTCTACCAGCATGCGCTGAAAGCCGGCTGGGGCAGCTTCCGCTTCACCCCGGCGGTGCAGGCGCTGGCGGCCTTCAACGTTGCGCTCGACCTGTATGAGAAGGAAGGCGGGCAGCCCGCGCGCCATGCGCGCTACCGGGAGAATGCACGGGCCTTCCATGAGGGCGTGCAGGCACTCGGCCTGACGCCCTATCTGGACTGGCGGCACCAGGGGCCGGTGATCGTCACCGTACACCAGCCGGCCGATCCCAATTTCGCGTTGCAGCCCTTCGTCGACGCGCTGAAGCGCCGCGGCGTGCTGATCAGCAATTTCTGGAACACCAAGGTGCCGACCTTCCGTGTGGGCTGCATCGGCGCGGTGACGCCGGAGGACATGCGCGGCGCGCTCGCGGCGATGGGCGAGGCGCTGGAGGAGTTGGGGGTGCGCCGGCGCGCACCCGCCTAATCCCCGTCCCCGAACGCAAACGGCCCGGCCACCTTGCAGCAGCCGGGCCGAAGCCTTCGGCGGGCGCGGCCGCGCCCGGCCTTGCGATCAGAAGCGGTAGCGGACGCTCGCCCCGACCACCCAGGGATCGAGGTTCACGCGGGCATTCACCAGGCCCGAATTCACGCTCGCATCCGGCCGCAGCAGGATCTTCTTGGCGTCGAGGTTGACCAGCCAGTTCGGCGCCACCTCATAGTCCACGCCGGCGACCATGGCGAAGGCCGGCGTGCTGTCGATGCGCACGCGGTTCACTGGCGCCGTCTTGTCGCCGCCATAGCCGTAGAAGAAGGTCCAGTTCAGGCCCGCGCCGACATAGGGGCTGATCCGCGAATTGGGCAGCGGGTGGTACTGCAGGGTCAGGGTCGGCGGCAGCACCCAGACGCGGCCGAGATTGACGTCGCCGAGCGCCGAGCCCTTGAGCGTCAGGTCGTGCCGCGAGGTCGCGGCGATCAGGTTGACCGCGACGTTCGGCGTGAAGAAGTTAGGTAAAGTCGAGCTGCGGCGTCACGGCATCGTTGGCCTCGACCTTGCCGCCGATCAGGCTGGTGGAGCCGCCGGCATTCTGCGGCAGCACGCCGATGGCGCCGAGACCGATGACGAAGTCACCCGCCTTCTTGCCACGCAGCTCCTGCGCGGCCGCGCCGGTGCTCACCGCTGCAGCCAGCGCCAGGGCACCGGCCAGCATCCCAAAGGTCTTCATAGTGCTCAGTTCCGTTCCAGACGGCGGGTTGCGCCGGGGACGGGATTAGGCGCGCAACGATCGTCAAACCTTGATGCGGATCAAGTTGCGGAAGAAACCAACTTCCGGGTGCGGCGTGGTGTGATATTTGTGCAACAGCGTGGTGGTTGAGCCCTATTCCTTCCGCTTCTTCTCCTTCTTCGCCGCCCTGCCGGTCCGCTGCCCGGCCGCGGCGAGCGCCTCCAGCCGCCCCGGTAGGGCGGCCCGGATCTCCGGGCGCCGGTCCTTGTCCTTCTTCCAGTGCTTCTTGTCCTTCCGCGTCATGCCGCAACCGAGGCACCAGCCGGTGGCCTCATCGAAGCGGCAGACATCGATGCAGGGGCTCGCCATGCCGGCCAGACGCGGCCGGGCGCGCGATGGTTGCACCGATGGCTTGCTCCCCGCCCCGCGGGACGATAAGCGCCAGCAGCCCCGCCGGGAGGATTGCGATGGCCACCGACCTCGAGATCGCGCGCGCCGCGACCCTGCAGCCGATCACCGCCATCGCCGAGAAGGCGGGCATCCCGGAGGAGGCCCTGATCCCCTTCGGCCGCCACAAGGCGAAGATCGAACTCGACTTCCTGCGCGCCCAGGCGGAGAAGCCCCGCGGCAAGCTGGTGCTGGTCACCGGCATCAACCCGACCGCGGCGGGGGAGGGCAAGACCACCACCACCATCGGCCTTGCCGATGCGCTGAACGCCATCGGCACCCGCACCATGATCTGCCTGCGGGAGCCCTCGCTCGGCCCCTGCTTCGGGGTGAAGGGCGGCGCGACGGGCGGCGGCCATGCCCAGGTGGCGCCGATGGAGGACATCAACCTCCATTTCACCGGCGACTTCCACGCCATCACCAGCGCCAACAACCTGCTCTCGGCGATGATCGACAACCACCTCTATTGGGGGAACGGTCTCGGCCTCGATCCGCGCCGCGTCACCTGGCGGCGCGCCCTGGACATGAATGACCGCAACCTGCGGAACATGGTGGTCGGCCTCGGCGGCGCCTCGCAGGGCATGCCGCGGGAGGACGGGTTCGACATCACGGTGGCGAGCGAGGTGATGGCGATCCTCTGCCTCGCCCGCGACCTCGCGGACCTGCAGGAGCGGCTCGGCCGCATCATCGTCGGCCAGACGCGGGACGGGCGGAGCATCACGGCGCGCGAGCTGAACGCGGACGGCGCCATGGCGGTGCTGCTGCGCGACGCGCTCTCGCCCAACCTGGTGCAGACGCTCGAAGGCTCGCCCGCCCTGGTCCATGGCGGGCCCTTCGCCAATATCGCGCATGGCTGCAACAGCGTCATGGCCACGACGCTCGGCCTGTCGCTGGCGGATGTGGTGGTGACCGAGGCCGGATTCGGCGCCGATCTCGGCGCCGAGAAATTTCTGGATATCAAGTGCCCGAGCGCGGGGCTCTCTCCCGACCTGGCCGTGGTGGTCGCGACCGTCCGCGCGCTGAAGATGCATGGCGGCGTCGCCAAGGCGGCGCTGGGGGCGGAGGATGTCGCGGCGGTCGAGCGCGGCGTGGTGAACCTGGTGCGCCATGTCGAGAACATGCGGAAATTCGGCCTGCCGGTCGTTGTGGCGTTGAACAAGTTCACCACCGATACGGCGGCCGAGATCGACGCGGTGCGGCACGCCATGGCACGCATCGGCGCCGAGGCCTTCCTCTGCACCCATTGGGGTGATGGCGCCGCGGGCGCGACCGAGCTTGCGCGCGCGGTGCGCAAGCTGCTGGACGAGGGGCATGCGAAGTTCCGCCCGCTCTACGGCTCGGCCCTGCCCCTGGCGGAGAAGCTGCGCACCATCGCGCGCGAGATCTACCACGCCGCCGAGGTGCAGATGCCGCCTGCCATCGCGGCGCGGCTGAGCAAATTCGAGGAGATGGGCTTCGGCCATGTCCCGGTCTGCGTGGCCAAGACGCAGTACAGTTTCAGCGCCGATCCGACGCGACTCGGAGCACCGGAAGGGCATGTGCTGCCGGTGCGGGAGGTGCGGCTCTCGGCCGGCGCCGGCTTCGTCGTCGCGGTCTGCGGCGACATCATGACCATGCCTGGCCTGCCGCGCCGTCCTGCGGCCGAGACGATCGGGCTGGATGCCGAGGGGAGGATCGACGGCCTGTTCTGAAGCGGCCGCGCGGAGGGGTTTTCACACGTGGAACGTGTGCTGCGCATGACGTTTCGCCTGGTGCGATGGTGCTGCACCCTGTTCCCGGCGCAGCTGGCCGGGAGCCGTGTGCGCAACCATCGCTGAGCCATGAATGGCCCACGCAAGCGTGCATCCCGGCCCCTGGCGTCACACGCAAGGGTGTGCCGGCGGCAACCCAACCGGAGCCGGGCTTCGGATAGTGTCGCGCCCGACGAGATTGCAGCGCGGAAGGGGCCACCGGTTTCGAATGGAAGAGGACAGGGCGCCCGAGGCGGACGCCTTCGCGACCGCGGTTGCTGCCGAGATCCCGCGGCTGCGACGCTTCGCGCGCGTGCTGGTGAAGCACGGCGATGCCGCCGACGACCTTGTGCAGGAGACGCTGATGCGCGCCATCGCGGCGCGCACGCAGTTCCAGGATGGAACGAATCTCCGCGCCTGGCTGTTCACCATCCTGCGGCATGCGCGGGCCGCTGCGGCGCGCCGTGCCGCGCGCAGCCCCTTTCTGTCGCCCGACACCATGCCGGAGGCCGCGATCTCCGGCGGGCAGGAGGAGCGGCAGGCCATGCGCGACGTGATCGCGGCCTTCCGCCGGCTTCCGCCGATCCACCGCGAAGCGCTCTGGGTCGTGGTGGTCGAAGGGCTCGACTACGCCGAGGCGGCGCGGGTGCTGGGCGTGCCAGCCGGCACGCTGCGCTCCCGCCTCTCCCGTGCACGGGAAGCGCTTCGCCGCGGCGTCGGGCTGGAGCCGCGGGCAGGCCAGGAGATGGAGGAAGGATAGGGCACAGGAAACAGGGCGCCCACCGAGACGAACAGGGCGTGGAAGCGTCAGCCCGGCGGGGAGCGCAATAGCCGCAGGAAGCGTTCCGGGACCGGCTCACTCAGCACGGCCGCATGCATCTGCTGGAGATGGCCGCGCAGCCAGGCATCGAATGCCGCCGCATTCAGGGGCGGGGCCTCCGCGTCGCATGGCCGTTGGGCTAGCGTCGCGCTCTGCATATCAGACCCAATGCCGGCATGCTCCGCCGGTTCCGTCGTTCCGGGCGCGGCGCCGGCCGATTCATCGGGCCCCTGCGTCTGGCTCGGCCTGGTCATGCGGCGGATCGGCTCCCGGGCTAGCCAAGGCGGCGAGCCTGAACGCAGGAGTAGATAAAATACGGTTTACTTGCAAGTGGAGGTTTTTGGGGCTCGCGATCTCGGGTGATTGCGCCCCCGCTCCCTCCTGCGCAGAGTGCCGCCATGCCACAAGCGGATTCGACCGCCCTGCTGCGTGAGGCCGCGGCCCTGCATGCCCGCGGTGCCCTCACCGCGGCCGAGAAGCTCTATCGCCAGATCCTCAAACGCCAGCCGAACGACCCCAACGCCCATAACCTGATGGGCGTGCTGGCCCGGCAGCGCGGGGACGCCGCGGGCGCCCTGCGCCATACCGAGCGCGCGCTGGCCGCGGCGCCGGAGGAGCCGGTCTTCCTGGCCAATCGCGGCGCCGCCCTGGCCGAGGCCGGCCGGCTGCCGGAGGCGGTGCTCGCCTTCCACGCCGCCCTGGCGCGCCGGCCGGAGGACCCGATCACGCTGCGCAACCTCGGCCAGGCGCTCTGCGGCCTGGGCGATGCCGCGGCGGCGCTTGCGCCGCTGGAACAGGCCACCGCCCTGCTGCCAGAGGCACCGGAGCCCCGCCTGGCGCTCGCCCATGCCCGGCGGGAGGCAGGGGATGCCGCCGGCGCCGCCGGGGATGCCGCCGCCGCCCTGGCCCGCGCCGGCGCGCAGCCCGCCCTCGCCGAGCAGGCGCGCTTCCTGCTCGCCGCCCTCGGGGCGGCGCCGCCGCCCGACCGCGCCCCGGCCGCCTATGTGCGCGACCTGTTCGACCAGTTCGCCCCCCGCTTCGAGGCGGAGCTGACCGGGCGCCTCGACTACCGCACCCCTGCCCTGCTCGCCGCGCTGATCGAGCGCGCCGGCGGGCCGCCGGCCCGGACGCGCCGCGTGCTCGATCTCGGCTGCGGCACCGGGCTCTCGGGCGTGGCTCTCGCCCCCTTCGCGCGGCGGCTGGAAGGGCTCGACCTCTCCCCCCGCATGCTGGCCGAGGCGCGCAAGCGTGGCCTCTACCACGCGCTGCACGAGGCGGACCTGCTGGACTGGCTGCCCCGCCAGCCCGGTGCCTTCGACCTGATCGCCGCGGCGGATGTGCTGAACTATCTCGGCGATCTGGCGCCCGCCCTTGTCGCTATCGCCGGCGCGCTGGCGCCGGGCGGCATCGCCGCCTTCTCGGTGGAGGCGGGGGAGGGCGCGCCCTTCTCGCTGGGCGAGGCGATGCGTTACCGGCACGATCCGGCGCATGTCGGGCAGGTCGCGCAGGCGGCAGGTCTGGCGCCGATGGCGCGGGAGGATGCCGTGCTGCGGACCGAAAAGGGGGCGCCGGTGCAGGGGGCGCTCCTCGTGCTGCAGAAGCCCAGGGGGACGCTTCCTGCCCGTTGAACGCCTTTGGCGTCCAACCCCCGCCGGGGAAGGCGCGGCCCCGGACCCCGCCCCGGGTCTGGTTCAGCCTTCGATGATGGTGGCCTGGGCCAGCAGGCGGCGGACCTTCTCGCTTTCGGTCGCGCCGGACTCGACCGCGGCGACCGCCTTCGCCTCCATGGCCCGCACGGCGTCCAGCGCCTGCAGCACCGCCTCGGCGCGCTCGATCGGCACCACCACCACGCCATCCTCGTCGCCCACGACGATGTCGCCGCTCCGCACCGGGATGCCGCCGCAGACGATCGGCGCACCGACCTCGCCCGGGCCGTTGGTGGCGGGCGAGGTGGGCACGATGCCTGCGGCGAAGCTCGGCAGGCCTGTTGCGACGATGCCCGCCTTGTCGCGCGCCAGCCCATCCGTGACGAAGGCCGCGACGCCCTTGTTGCGCATCATGCCGATGACAAGGTCGCCGACCACCGCGGTGGTGCGGTAGCCGTCATTCGCAACGACGATGACATCGCCCGGCTTCGCCTCCCCCAGCGCGCCCATCACGCCGACCACATCGGCCGGGTACGCGAAGGCGGTCAGCGCCGGCCCGACGAAGGCGGCCCGCGCGGGATCGAGCGGCTTGATCCGCCAGTCCATCGCGCCGCGGCCATCCATCGCATCCACCAGATGCGAGGTCTGCGCGCCTCGGAAGCGCTCCAGCAGCGCGGGGTCGGGGCGGCGGTGGCCGCGGTGGATCCGCAGCAGGGGCGGGTTGTCGAGCATGGCGCGTCCTCCGGTCGGGTTGCCGGAACTGTCGCCCGGCACCGGGGAGCGGGCAAGCCGGCCTTGTACCGGTCGGCACAAGTCCTGACCTGCAGCCGCCATCGGCGGCTGAGGCCGCGAAGGCGGCCCGCGGCCCCTGCCGCGTCGCCACGCCGCCGGAGGCGGCGCCGGCGCCCAAGGCCGCATTGTGCCAGCATTCCTGCGGGACGGTATTACTCTGCGTAGATCATCTTCCGGGTCATCCCGCCATCGGTGACGAATTCCGCCCCGGTGACGAAGCCACCCTCCGGCCCGCAGAGCCAGGCGACCAGCCCGGCCACATCCTCCGGCCGGCCGACCCGCCCCGCCGGGTGCTGCGCATGGTCCTCGGGCCGCAGCGCCTCCCCCCTGGTGTCGATCCAGCCCGGGCTGATGCAGTTCACCCGCACCGCCGGCCCCAGGCTGATCGCCAGCGCATGCGTCAGCGCAAGCAGACCGCCCTTGGAGGCGCTGTAGCTCTCGGTATCCCGCTCCGACTGGTGGGCGCGGGTGGAGGCGATGGTGACCACCGCGCCGGAGGCCGCGCGCAGCATCCCCTCCGCCGCGCGGACCAGCAGGAAGGTGCTGGTCAGGTTGGTGCCGAGCACGCCGTTCCACTCCGTCAGCGTCAGGTCCCGGATCGGCTTCCGGACCATATATCCGGCGTTGCAGACCAGCGCATCCAGCCGCCCCTCGGCCGCCAGGATGCCCTCGACCAGTCCGGTCACCGCCGCCTCGTCCGAGACATCCACCTGCACGCAGCGGGCCGGGTGACCGGGCTGCGCCAGGTCGCGATCCGCGATCACCACCCGCCAGCCATCGGCGGCGAAGCGCGCCGCCACCGCCGCACCGATGCCGCGCGCCCCACCCGTCACCAGTGCCACCCGCGCCCCGTCCATGCCCATCCCCTCCGGCCTGTCGCGGCCGGGGTTCCCAGCCGCGCCGGGGCCTGTAGCATGGCCCGACCGAGGGAGAGCGATCCAGAATGGCTACACCACTGTTGTTCACGCCAATGGAATTGCGCGGCGTGACGCTGAAGAATCGCGTCGTCGTCGCGCCCATGCACCAGTACGCGGCGGTCCGCGGCTTCGCGACCGACTGGCACTTGATGAATGCCGGCCGCTATGCCGCGGGCGGCGCCGGTTTCGTCATGATGGAGAGCACCAAGGTTGAGCGCCGCGGCTGCGGCACCCTGGGCGATCTCGGCCTGTGGGAGGATGCGCATATCCCCGGCCTGCGCCGCTGCGTGGAGTTCATCCGCACCCATGGCGCGGTGCCCGGCATCCAACTCGGCCATTCCGGGCGCAAGGCACGCCGCTTCCGCCCCTGGGAGGGCGGTGCGCCGCTGCCGCGGGAGGCGGTGGTGGAGGCGCTGGGCGAGAGCGAGTGGGAGGCCTGGGAGTTGGTCGCCCCCTCAGCCCTCAATTCGCCCGAGAGCGACCCCGTCCCCCGCGCGCTCTCCCGCGCCGAGATCCCGGACCTGGTCGAGCGCTGGGGGCAGGCGGCGCGGCGTGCCCATGAGGCGGGGTTCGAGATCCTCGAGATCCACGGCGCGCATGGCTATCTCGTTCATGAGTTCCTCTCGCCCTTCTCCAACCGCCGCAACGACGAATACGGTGGCAGCGACCTGAACCGCATGCGCTTCGCGATCGAGGTGGTGGAGAGCGTCCGTGCCCATTGGCCGGCGGAGAAGCCGCTCTTCCTCCGCCTCTCCGTCGAGGACGATGTCGGCTGGGGGCCGGCGCAGAGCGTGGAATTGGCGAAGCTGGTGAAGCCGAAGGGCGTGGATGTGATCGACTGCTCCTCGGGCGGCATGTCCGGCGCGCCGGTGGTCTCGGCCGGGCCGATCTCCTACGGCTACCAGGTGCCCTATGCCGAGCGCATCCGGCGCGAGGCGGAGATCATGACCATGGCGGTCGGGCTGATCGTGCATGCCGACCATGCCGAGAGCATCCTGCAGGAAGGCAAGGCCGACCTGATCGCCCTGGCGCGGGAACTGCTCTACAACCCGAACTGGCCGATGGATGCCGCGCAGAAGCTGGGCGTCGATCCGAAATTCGGGCTGGTGCCGCCGCCCCAGGCCTATTGGCTGGAGAAGCGGGCACGGCAGGTGAAGTCCATGGTGCCGAGCACCTATCGCCACCACCTGGAAGCTTGAATCCGGGCCGCTTCCTCTTCGGGCAGGCGCTGCCTCGGCATGGAGGGCTGGCCGAGGGTGGCGAAGGCGCCGAACTCGCCGCCCAGGATCACCTGGCCGAGCAGGGCGGCGCGCGGCCATGTCAGGCCAGATTGCGCGGCGATCAGCGAGGCCAGCCCCGCGAGCAGCAGCAACAGGGCGGCAGGCCCGAGCGCGGCAGTGATCCGCATCGCAGCGACAATGCGCCGGCACGGCGCGAGTGGCGGACGACACGGGGGCCTGCCCCCGCACCCCACCAGGGCGGAATCCGGCCGGTGGGATCGGGCGCGGGTCAGTGCGACGGCGCGGGCCCGATCCGCAGTACCTCGGTGCCCTCGGCCATCTGCGGCCGGTGGGCGATGCTGACGCGGGTGATGTCGAGGCGGCGCAGCGCCGCGTTGATCTCCCGCTCCCGCTCGACATCCAGATGCGCCGTGCCTTCGTCCAGGAAGAGGATGCGCGGCCGGTGGTACAGCGCGCGGGCGAGCAGCACCCGCTGCTTCTGTCCGCCCGAAAGCGAGCTGCCCATGTCGCCGATCAGGCTGTTATAGGCCATGGGCATGGCCATGATCTCGTCATGGATCGCGGCCATGCGCGCACACTCGACCATCCAGTCATGGTCGAAGCCGGGGTCGAAGAAGCAGATGTTGTCGGCGATGGAGTCGGAGAGCAGCTGGTCCTCCTGCATCACCGCGCCGACGTGCTCGCGATAGGCGCGCGCGCCCAGGACCGGCAGGGGCACGCCATCGATCAGCACCTCCCCGCTCGTCGGCTCCAGCAGCCCGAGCATGATCTTCATCAGCGTGGTCTTGCCGCCGCCGGAGGGGCCGGTGATGGTCACGAACTGACCCGGCGCGATGGTCAGGTTCACGTTCTCCAGCACGAAGCGCTCGGTCTCCGCATAGCGGAAGGAGAGATTGCGGATCTCGATGCCGCCCTGGACCTCCCGTCCATAGGCCAGCGGCTTGTCGTGCCCCGGCTCGGGCGTGGCGAGCGCGATATCCGAGAGACGCTCCAGGTGCAGGCCGAGCAGGCGCAGCTCGATCCCCTTCTCGACCAGCATCACCGTCTTTTCGATGAAGTGCCGCTTGTAGCTCATGAAGGCGAAGATCATGCCGACCGTCAGCGCATTGTCGAGCGCGAGGCGCGCCGCGATATAGACGGTGAGGACGTTCTCCAGGCTGAAGATCAGGTTGTTGAGGGTGGTGAAGGTGATATTGGCGCGGCCCAGCCGGACATTGGCGTTGACCACCTCGGCGTAGCGGTTCAGCCACTGGCCCTCCCGCTCGCTCTCCCGGTTGAAGAGCTTGAGGCCCTGCACCGCACGGATGCTCTCGATGAAGGTTGAGCTCTCCTGCGCCTCAGTCTGGATCACCGTCTCGCTGCGCTGGCGCAGCATGTGGAACAGGCCGAGCCGCAGGATCGTGTAGAGCGCCAGCGCGGCCAGCACCACGGCCGCGAGCAGCGGGCTGTAGATGAAGATCATCACCAGCGTCGCCAGCGCCATGGTGCCGTCCACGATGGCGGCGATCAGCCCCTCGGCCAGCAGGTTGCGGACCGGCTCGATGGAGGTGAAGCGCGAGAGCACGTCGCCGACATGCCGCTTCTCGAACCAGGAGAGCGGCAGCCGCAGCAGATGGTGGAACAGGCGCGCGCCGATCTGGAAGTGCAGGAAATTTTGCACGATCAGGATGACGTGGGAGCGGAGCGCGGTGGTCGCCACCGTGATCAGCGCCAGCAGCCCGAAGCCGAGCGCGAGCACGACCAGCAGGTCCGCATCGCCGCGCGCGATCACCTCGTCCACCGTGATCTGCATGTAGAAGGGGGCGGCGATCACAAGGATTTCGAGGATCGCCGAGAGCACGAAGATCTGCACCAGCGGATGGGAGAGGCTGCGCATGCCGCCCCAGAAGGCGGCGAAGGGCAGCCGCGCCCGTTCGTCCTTCGGCGCGAAGCCCTCGTCCGGCGAGACCTCCAGCGCGACGCCGCTGAGATGCTTCGAGGCTTCGGCCAGCGGATAGGTCTTCTCGCCCGCCGCCGGGTCGTGCACCACGATGCCGCGGCCGGTGACGGCCTTCAGCACGACGAAATGGTTCAGGTCCCAGTGCAGGATCGCCGGCAGGCGCAACTGCCGGAGGTGATCCAGCTCGATCCGCAGGGGGCGGCAGGCCAGGTTGAGCTGGTTTGCCACCTGGATCAGCCCGCGCAGCGTCACGCCCTTCAGCGAGACCGGGTGGCGTCGACGCAGCGTGGTCAGGTCGATGCGGTGGCCGTGATAGGAGGCGACCATGGCCAGGCAGGCGAGGCCGCATTCCGCTGCCTCTGTCTGCCGCAGCAGCGGCAGGCGGGCGCGGCCGCCGAAATCCAGCAGCCCTGGCGTCATGGCTGCATCGCCCGCATCCCCGCGCCTAGCAGCGGGTTCAGCAGCCAGCTCATCAGCGCGCGGCTGTCGAGGATGATGTCCGCGTGCAGCAGCATGTCGGGCTGCAGCGGGATCCGCTCGCCATAGGCATTCACATCGGGACAGTCGAGCGCCACGGTGACGCGGTAGGCCGGCTGCTTCAGCTCGATCGGCGCAGTGGCATCGGCGGGGGTCAGGACGGTGTGGGAGAGCTTGACGATGCGGCCGCTATAGGTGCCGAAATTCTGGTAGGGGAAGGCCTCGTAGAGGATGCGCACGCGCTGGCCGGTGCGGACGAAGCCGGCGGCGCGGGTCGGGACGAAGAGCTCGGCCTGCAGGGTGCTGCCATGGGGGAGGATGCTGAGCTGCAGCTGGCGCGGGTCCGCCGGCCGGCCGACCATCGCCTTCAGCGCGGAGATGCGGCCGGCGACGGGCGCGCGGATGACATAGGCGCGGCGGCCGTTAATTTCGGCGATCCGCTGCTCCAGCGTCGAGAGTTCCCCTTGCAGGGCCCGCATCCGGTCCGCCGCCATCATCGGCAACTGTTCGAGCGCGGAGCGCTGCTCCGTCAGCTGGTTCCGACGCACGGCGGCCTGCTGGCCGAGGGCATCGAGGTTCTGCCGTTGCTCGAGCAACGCCTCCTCCCGCCGCCGGTATTCGAGGTCCGACACATACCCACGCGGGTTCAGCCTGGCCGCCGCGGCAACGAGGCCCTCCATGACCCGGATGCGTTCGCGCTGGGTGGCGATCTGGCCCTCGATATGGGCGGCCTCGGCCTCCAGGCCCTGGATGAGGGCGGAGATGCGCTGCCGCTCGGACTGTGTACGGGCGTCCTCCGCCGCGATCTGCTGGGTGAGGAGGTCCCGCTGGCGCACCAGCGCGTCCAGCATGGCGAGGTTCACGTCCTGGCCGTCGGCCGCGACCTGCGGCGTGGTGACGCTGAGGAGCGGCTGCCCTTCCTGCACCTCTGCACCTTCCTGGACATGGACGGCGCTGACGATGCCCGGCTGTGGCGCGTAGATGCGCGCCGTGCCGGCGGTGGGCATGAGGAAGCCGGGGACGGTCTCCTTCCGGGCGTAGGGGGCGAGGAAGAGGAAGATGGCGATCAGGACGATGCTGGTGGCGATGAACCAGGCGGCGATCTTGGTTGAGAGCGGCTGCAGAAGTGCGACTTCGCCCCACTGGCGATAGTCCCGTTGGAACGCGACTGCCTCTTGTCGGAACAGCGCCGGTCGGGGTCTCATAGCCTACCCCATTTTACGAGTAATGCTTTCGACACAAGCATTGGACAATGCTACGTCTCGAAACGCATTAACCCTCATTGCAGATTACTTGTAGGTGCTCAATCCAAGACGTGCTGAAGCCGCCTTCGCCCACTTGGTGGACGAAGGCGGCACCGAGCAACCCTTTTCGATTAACGCCGCTGACCGATCCGGCCAGGCTGGGTCGCCACGACCCCGGCGGCTGCACCCAAGTACCTGCTCATCCCCCGGTGACGATGGGCCTGCCGCTTGGCGCTGGGGAAGTGCTTGACGTGCGCCGTGAGCTTTTGATTCAAGCTCGGGATGGACCAGCTTCCCGACCTGTCTT
>JAESGY010000128.1_pt1 | contig 64761 bp, 45 predicted proteins | sample 9269841 | NCBI WGS metagenome assembly JAESGY01 (sample SAMN17022865, study PRJNA683097) | algae metagenome | isolation source: Spirirestis rafaelensis WJT71-NPBG6 and co-occurring heterotrophs from... | place: USA: Pinto Wells, Joshua Tree National Park, Colorado Desert, CA | collected 2006-08-15 | reverse complement strand
GGCTTAAGGATTTTGGAGCTAATTGTGCCACCTCTTCATTCCTTCTTTCTGCTTTTAGTGCTATTTAATGCTTGTGCTTAGTATCTCATACTATGGATATTTTACTTACGCCGTGCTGTACTAGTACTCCTGTTGGTCGCATGTGGAACATCACGATTGTGCCATATGGTCAGGTAAATACATTTGGAAAAATAGAAGAGCCATCGGAAATTCAGATAATTGTTCAACCAGGTGCTTGGACTAAATATTTTTTAAACCGAGCGGGAGCCGAATCGCGAGAAGCTTTATATCAGTTTGGCTACTTAGCGCAGAAAGTCTTAGAAATTGACCCCTATCACGAAGAACTCACGCTAAGGCTGGCTATATATTTGACATTGGATAGTCGGGTTCGCCTTGATGGAAAATATAAAGTAGAAGAGCTTTTAGAAATTGCATTGCCCAAAACAGAAATAGATAAAGCTTTATCAAACTTCCGTAGAGCCTACGATCTAAAGCAGCGCTGGGATAACGCTTTGAAGTATTTGCTTAATCTGGGCTGGCAAATTGCGTTTGACCCAGAAACATACCCTGAATCGCTAAGACCAGACTACACGCAGAAACAGCCTAGAGGCTACTTTAAAAAACTACTGGATGCGAAGATTACCATTAAACCCCCACATCCTATTCCTGAACTAATAGCATCCAAAGTTAAGCCAAAGGTACAACAATTACAGCCCAAAACAAAGGATACAACGCCAGAAGACATTAAATTGACTGGCAGCCAAGTGAGGGAAGCGCGTATTGCCAAAGGGTGGCCACAGACAAAATTAGCTAGTTTTTTGGGTGTATCCCAAAAGTTCATCTCACTAGCTGAAAGAGGCGAACGCCCTCTCAGTCTACAACAAGCCGCCTATGTCCGCATCCTCTTAGATATCAAAATTTAAGCATTAATACTTAACAAGTCTTGACCACCAGCCGGCTATCAACTTCAAGCGGCTGGTTCTTGTTCTAGTTTAGTTCTAAAAAAAATTTAGTTCTAGGGAAAATAGTTGGAAAAATTGGCTTTTAAGCCTTGTCCTGTATACCTTTGAGCTTTAGAACAAAAATTCTAGGATCCCCGGATAAAAACTCTAGGATCCCCGGATGAACTGTTGCTGAAACCCTTGCTAAATAAGGTTTTTTTTTTGTGGAGTAATAGATCAGATTTCCTGCACAGTTTTTACAGATATGGCATAATCTGCCAATACTATTTACGCGACTGTCTGCCGAGCAGGCAAATCACCATAAGCGATCCGCTTTTGTGCGTACTTGCCAAATGCTCCGTGTTTGGCAAAGTAGGTGGCAATTGCCTCTATGCTCACAAAGTAAGGACTGCATTTACCAAGGAATGAGCGTGTATGAATCTAAAAATTAAACTGCCGGATTTATTCAACCAATATGCAGTCAGGGAAGTGCCGCAACTTCCATCCCAAAAAAAAAAGCTGGGTAGTCCGCTAGGTGCTTGGTCTTAACAAAGACTTATAGCCTAAGAATGAAAGACCGCGAGACGATTTCCAGTCGTCTCAGTACGCTAGGCGGGCTATCCAACCCGTCCTAAAGAAATAAATTCAATTTTGATTTCATTCTAGGCTATGAATCTCTTGTTAACCAACAATTAGGCATTAAACCGAAATAGCTGTAAAATCCTGCTTAGGTTCTGAAGCCCCTGTGCGACAAGATTTTGAGAATTTGCTGCGTGCTTTCTTACTAAAAGAACCGCGAAAAGCAACGCTCATATCAAGCTTTTCAAAGCCCAACAGCAGTTTTCACATACACAGAGGCTTAATGCCAAAAGCGCGGCTACCTGATGTCCACAAAGCACATCAGGGGTAGTCATCCATGTTTTCACCAGAAAATTCCGACAATTTCGCTTCTTCAAACTTTCCACACTTTTCTGCAAAAAAACTCAAACCCCACCTGCCAAGAGACCCAGTGGGGCAGCGATACGTAAAATATTTCTGGCATCCGTTTAGTGCGATAGTCGCCCCAGTACCCGCAATAGTCTCCAAACCAGCGTGGAGTACCATCAAACATTACCTCGAGGCATCGCAACTCTGGAGATTGCACGCCGACAACAAGCAGCTAGTAGGCGTTCGCTTTGGTTCCGAAACCCGTTATGCCACAATAGACCTCGACAAGGGAAGCGACTACCACAACAATGAATCCATAAAAGGCATATTTGCCGCCCTAGAAGACATCGGCATAGTCGATATTGTCCCCATCCAGTCAAGCTTTAGTGGTGGCTACCACCTGATAATAACCTTTACCTCCCTACAGCCCACCTTCAACCTAGCCTGTGCCATCGAGCAAACCCTAAAAGACGCAGGCTTTATAATCCGCAAAGGGCATCTAGAAATCTTTCCCAACGTTAAACCTTGGGGGGAAGATCGGATAATAAACTACAACGCCATCCGCTGCCCCATGCAACCCGGTAGCGGCGCGTTATTGCTCAACGACGACCTGCAACCGATTAGCGACGACGTTTCCATCTTCCTCGACCATTGCGATGGCTCCGCACATCGTCAAGACTTAACAAAACTTAAATATGCCTGCAAAAAAGCAAGATTGCGCCACAACCGGGAAAGATATCATAAAAAAGCCTCCGCCAACGTCATTGAATGGCGAGCCAACTGGGAAGAAATCATCGCCACAGGTTGGACCGGGCGAGGACAAACCAACACCATCCTACAAATCCTTGTAGGCTATGGAATAGTCTTTTTAGACTTACAGGGCGAAAACCTAATTCAATACGCCTTAAAGACCGCCATAAGCGCCCCTGGTTACACGCAACATTGCCGTCACCAACATGAAATCGAAACTAAAGTGAGACAATGGGTAGAATGCACAATTAGGCATAAATGGTATACCCCCTATGCCAGTTATCCAGAACGCCTATTGGAGACATTTAGTGCCACATTTGCCGACGCCTTGAGAGGTTTTGGTAAACAAGCCAAAAAACCCAAAGACAACGTAATCCCGTTTGATCGGCGTAAAGCGCAAAATAATCATCGTAGCGAAAATGCCCAGCGACGCATCCGTTGGGCAGTAAAAGCCTTGGAGTGGGGAGAAGGACTGCCATGTCAGTCCACAGAACGGTCAAAAGCGATTAGTGCAGAATACAAGCGTCAGTTTAACAAAACACTAAGCCTTGAAACACTGCACAAGCATAAATACTTATGGCATCCCAGTAGCTATATAGCAGATCCTTGGGCAGAAAAAAGCAATTACGGGCATATAGACAACAACACTACCCCGCAAACAAATCAAAAAGCCCAAAGCCCTTACCAAACGGAAAGATACGGACATTCCCCCTATATGAAGGTATTGTGTTTACCGTCGGCTGCTACAGCCCCCCTTGGGCTGGAGTCAGCAGAGGTAGTTGAAGAAACCTCGGTTTCTCAGTCGGACGAATGTGTAACTCAACCAGCGGAAAATGTTGAATTCATAAATTATTCTAATAGTCCTGAAAATGATTTAAATCAATCCAACAATCAATTAGAGAACTCAATTTCTGCAAATATTTTACAATCAAATTCAATGACTTCTAATCAGGATTTATTATACCCTTACAGCTCCGGCGAGTCGCCAAAAAAAGATAAAAAAAACTTATCATTTGCGGAGGATAACAGGCTGGACATAGTTTCGACACCTGCTGTGGTTCCAGAATCATCACAGGAAAATGCCAATAACGGCAAAATGGAAGCATCTGGGGATGATTTGACACCTGCTAAAGTAACACCAGAACCACTACGACAAAATGCCAACAACCCACCTTCCGCACCCTAACTGTCACACATCAACAAAAAGCTCACAAAGTAGTACATAATAACTAAATTTGAGGAAAAAGTTAAGAGACTTAATGAGAAGAAGTAGTATTAATATCAATTTACAATGAAGCTGCATAGAAAAGAGCTTCGAGAATAAAGTCGTAAGAAGTTAGAGACATAACCCGTTCTGATGTAATTTGACTGAATGTATCATTTAGGCGATCGCGAAGTTCATACTGAGTGTGAAATACCTGACCCTTAATATGAGATTTAACAAACAGCCAAAATCTCTCAATAGGGTTGAGTTGTGGACAGTAGGGAGGTTGGCAAATGGGAATAATGTTTTCAGGCCATTTCAATTCATCAGACAAATGCGCTGCGGCTTGGTCAATTTGAAGGAGTGCAATATCTTCCCCAAGTTGAGATGAAACCGCATCTAAAAACTCTTGAAAATGTTGAGTACAAAGCTTTGGATACTCTAAACAAAAATACCATCCACTCATTGGCTCAACAACACCATACAGCCAAAAACTTTGCCGCTTCCATGCAACACGAACCACTGGTTGAACACCACGAGTGGTGACAACGCGCTTGGTTTCGGTTTTGAGTCCAACTCGGCTCTCGTCTTGGCACAGATAACGCAACCGTCTGCCTTTAGCAAATAGTTCTTGTAACGCGCTTCAATGCTCGTGGAATGTCGTGGAATGTTTTTTTATAGCAACCGCCAAGGCGGTTAGGGTATAGACTAGAAGTAGTCCCTTTTCCTGCGGAGCGCGATCGCTCGACCCATGCCTAAACCCTATAGTTACGACCTGCGTCAGAAAGTGATCCAAGCCATCGAACTCGATGGCATGAAGAAAAGTGAAGCAAGTCAACTGTTCAATATCAGCCGCAACACCATAGACTTATGGCTAAAGCGACTGGAGGTTACTGGCGACTTTCAAGCCTTGCCTAATCGACCTCCTGGTAATGGTCATAAAATCACCGACTGGGAAAAATTCCGGGATTTCGCTTTATCTCATGGGGATAAAACTCAAATTGAGATGGCCTCACTTTGGGAAGGAGAAATTAGCGATCGCACAATCTCACGGGCCTTAAAGAAAATTGGCTTTACTCGAAAAAAAAGACCATTCGCTACCTTGAGCGGGATGAAGCGAAACGGCAGGCGTTCATAGCGCAGTTGTCCACGCTACCAAGGCGAGAAGATTGTGTACCTCGATGAGTCTGGCATGGATAGCCGAGACGAGTATGATTATGGTTGGAATGAGAAAGGGCAGCGCTTCCATGCAATGCGCGTCAGGCCGTCGCCAGGGTCGGGTGAACATGATTGCAGCGTTGTGTAACGAAAACCTAATAGCTCCCTTCACAGTTGAGGGGGCATGTAATCGAACAGTATTTGAGACCTGGTTGGTAACTTGTTTACTTCCTATACTTGAACCAGGGCAGATTGTAGTGATGGATAATGCAACATTCCATAAAGGCGGGCGGATTGAGCAACTAATTCAGGATGCCGGATGTAAACTCCTATATTTACCTGCTTATTCACCAGACTTAAACAAAATTGAGCAATGCTGGTCTTGCTTAAAAAGTCGAATCCGCAAAAAACTAGATCAGTTCGATTGTTTACGAGATGCCATTGAGGATGCTTTGCGTTCCGCGTCTTAACCGCCTTGGCGGTTGCTATAAATGTCTCAATTGCCTTTGGGTGTTGGTTTACACTGCATGGTCGAGGTACTTTAAGTTTGCAGGCGAGTTTGTAGCGCACCAAGTAATGCACCATTCGGTAACTAACATCTAAGCCATGATTGTCACTCAGCCAACTCACAATCTCCCCATAACTACCAAAACCTTCAGGGGAGTTGAGTTTTGCTTTGAGCAATTCAAGTGCTTCTCCTTTTATGATTGGATCTTGTCCCGGTGGTTTCTTGATTTCGAGTAACCCAGCCAGTCCCTGCTTTCTGTATTTCTGCAACCACCGCGTTATCGTTGATGAATCCCGTGCTAATCTTCGTGCTAGTTCACGCGTGCGATCGCGCTTGTCCTGTTTTGAACCACCAAAGCATTTGCAGTCGTTCTTTTTGACTCGCACTCCTTGCTTGTTTTAGCGTTTTCTTTAAATACTCTACACTTTCTCTAATTTCCAGTTCTAGCCTACGTGCCATTTTGTATTATTAAGTTTCACCCTCTACATTTATTATATGCAAGCTCAATATAAATTGATATAACAGGGTTACAAGGAGTTATCTGGAACGTTAGAAGGGGCTATGTTATTGTTAGGTGTTGGAACTGGCTGAACTTTAATAAAAAATCCTTTTCGCAGTGGCGGTTGATTAAACTTATCTGTCACGATAATTTCAATTTGAGATGGTAAGGCTTGATTAGCTATAAGCGGTCTTGAATCTTCAGGCTTAACGTTACCAAGGTTGGAAATCTGAACGTTAATGTCTTCGCCCACTACTTTCCATTTCAAAATCACAGGTTGACCTTCTTCCACAACTATATTGGGTTCTGAACTATCATTAAGTGTAAAATAGACAATTTCAAACGGTTTAGGTTTAATTTTTACTTTGTTAGTTTCAGTCTGTTTAATATTAGATTGATAAATAGACTTAGCAAAAGGTTGTAGTGCAAAAGTATACGTCCCTGGTTGATTGATTGCTGATGGAATATTTTTACAAGTTACCTGTTGATTATCTTTTTTACAAAAAGACTTAATTGGCATCGGGATACCTTGATTTAATTCATCAAAATCGTGTTCAGTGACTACTATTCCGTCTTCTTGTTTCCTAATAATCTGGAGTTTTTTTAGTTGCTCTGGATTGCGAATTTGCCAAGTTAAAGTTACTTTTTCGCCTTTTTCGTATTCAGATTTATCGGCTTGAAAACTGACTACTTCCGGTGCTGGGTTTTGTTTTATTTTAAGTTTTACAGGCGATATCTGGTGGAGTTGACCGGAACGGTCAAAAGCTTTCAGAGTAAAAGTATACTCACCTGGTTTGCTAGTTCCAGGAAAATTAGTGCAACTCAGCAATTGTTGCTGTGTTTGACAACCTAATGGTTCTTTAAGAGTGTTGTTACTATCATATAATAAATCCTCTTTAGTTTCCTCACCTGTGGTTATCAAAATTAACTTTTGTAATCGAGCTGCATTGCCAATTTCCCAAGTCAAACGCACCGGATCTCCTTCTTGATAGCTCAGGCTACTTGACTGGAAATTATCCAATTTCAAAGGGTCAGGATGTAAAATTCGCAAAACAATTAATGCTACCCCTCCTAGTAATCCTAAAACTAATAGAAAAAGTAGTAAAAATTGCCACCAAGGGCGGGCTTTCCAGACTAGAGTAGCTTGAGGGAATTTATCTGGAAGAGGTAATTTTTGTTGGTCTTTCAGTTCAATTTTAAAGTTGATCAACGCCGAGCCAAAAAATGGTCGTCGCCAACGATGCACGGGATTAACTATCAAATTTGCAACCGCACTTTTTGTCGGTAAAACTCTCACCTGGGAAGGCTGAAATTCGTAAGTACACAGTTCTTCTTCATCTTGAGTGTTGGCACTAAAGGCTAATTCGCGCACGGTGTTACCCCGATTAGCCAGTTTTACTTCATATTTGCCAAAACTACGGCTAACTATTCCCAAAATGGTATTTAGTTCGACATCTATGTGATAAATCTCTGGAATTTGTATGTATACCAAATCCAGCAGCACTAAGTCGGGTGAGTTATTAGAATGCAGACGAATTGTCGGAGAGTAGCTTCCAGCCAATATATCTGTAGGAGGATGAAATTGTAATAAGATTTGACCTTGAGAACCTGGGTTAAGTTCTAATCCGCTACCTCCATATAGCAACCCTGCTCCTTCTAAGCCTGTTTTTAGATAAAGAATTGTAAACCATGTTTCCTCAAAATCCAGGCAAGTCAAGCGAAAACGATCTACTCGACTAGAGCGATTATCAACTGTAACTTCTATCTGTAAAGCCTCACCAAACTTGAAAATTAGCGGGTTGCTAGGGTTCGTAGCAGGTTTGACAGAAAAGGTGGGATCATGTTCCCTAATTACGGTATGTTCTTTGGGCTGAACTTTGATTTGTCGGAGGTACGGTATCGGTGTTTCTTGGGGATAATGTTCGGGTGCATCTACGATTAAAGTGTAACTATAAGTTCCCGGTTGGACATTAATAGGAATTTGAAACTCAAAAGAAACTTCAGTTTTTTGTTGGGGTGCGAGTGCGATACGTTGTCGCGGGGAAATATTTGAGGAGGTGAAAATTTGGAATGCCTCATCAAAAAATACATCAATCACAGCACTCTGGTTTCCCTGATTGATGACAATAGCATAAAGTTGCAGGGTATCTCCTGGCATTCCCGATTGAACACCAGGGGGATTAAAAATTACTTTCAGTGGGCTGGATTGAATTTGCATCCCATTATTTTCCTTATTTGTTAAGGCGAATTAAATTTACTTGACAATGTTTAATACCTTGGCGGTTGACTCGACAATCCTCACCACCTGTAACAATGGCAGTTCCCTGGTTATTAATATCAATACTATTGAGTTTTAAATTGTCGGGACTTTTGTAAATTTCTCGACCGTTCAATGCTGCAACTTCTTGCTTTCCCTCGGAAGTTAATGACCAAGCAACTACTCGTCCGTCATCCCCGGCACTCACTAGCTGACGACCATCTTGAGTGAATGCTATACTACGCACTGCTTGTTTTCCTACTTGCCAGCGATCGCGCACACAACTTTGATTTATCTCCTGTTCTGTTTGAGTAGGAGTCTGACTAATTTCGCATTGTAGATCCAATATTGTAATATATCCATCTGAGTCAGAAGTTGCTAACAATCCAGGTGTTTGAGGAACAAATGCTAAACCCCAAATATAGTCACCATTTCCATGTCCTACACCAGGGTAAGTAACCGAAAATCGCCTTTTGGGATTATTAGGTTGATTTAAATTTAGCAAAGTAAGATATTTATTGTTTCCGGCAATAGCTAGAATTTGTTCATCTGGACTCAGTGCCATCGACCGTGACTGATAACCTAGAGATATAGCTTTTTTCGGCTGTGGCTGAAATTGTTCTAAGGCTGATTTTCTTTCCCAAATCAACACATTACCGCTACCATGTCCGCTAATTAGGTATTGAGAGTTTTTAGTAAACACTAAGTCAAATACTTTATCGGTTTTGTTAACTATTTCTGGGAAGCTTAATTCATATTCTTTCGAGCGTCGAGCCACATTCCACAGTTGAATCACACCATTTTCTAAGCCAGCTGCTACGCGATTATTCTCTAGCGGATCGAATCGCAACGCAAATACAGCTTGTTTATTTGTATTTCCCAACACACCCTTTAACTTATTAGGTTCGTTGTTGTCCTCAGCTTCTAACTTGTTATTATTGATTCGCCAAAGTCTAATTGTGCTGTCATCGGAACCGCTGACCGCAGAAAGTGCATTGGCACTAAAACGCACAGCGTTAACATATTTTGTATGTGCGATCGCTTCTGGTTTAAATATTAAAGCAAACAAAGCAGCGAGTATTGCCAGCAAAGCCAACTGCAACCACAGTGGTAATACAGGTAAAATTCGTAACTCTAAAGGTTGAGTTGCAGGTTCTGTACTACCCAGGCGATCGTCAGATAATAATGCTCTAATATCAAATTGTAAAATTTTTGACCAACCAACCCAAAATCGTTTAGTTTTCACCTCTACAATTACTTTGATTGTCTCCCCCAACCTCAAGTCTGCATCTTCTGGTGATATACGAGGTGTCAATTTGCGCTGGTCTCTCCCCTGGAGTATAACATTAACCTGCTGTTGTAGATTGCTAGCATTTTTAAATATTAGTTGAAAGCTGGCTGAATTTGAGCGCCAGTTAGGCAACCATCGATTTTTGTAGGGAATTGTTTGTTGTTGCGGTGTAGCACTAAACTCTAGAAATCCCACCGGCAAAACTTCCAAACTGCCTTGGGCAGTACTTGGATAACCATCCTGACTCATAGCTTCTATAATAAAGGGATATTCCTGGCTGGGTGCTTGGGTTACAGACGGGGGTTGGCATTGGAAGCTTGTTTCAGCTTGAGCATTGGCTTCTAAACGTAAGCGTCGTTCTGCACCACCACTTAGCCAAGAAGGTTCAATACCCGCTAAACGCAGTGCCACGTCAACAGGTTGTGGACTCAAGTTCCGCACTCGCACTGGTATATTCACATAATTGCGGGGATAAACTTGTAACTGTCGCGCCAACAAATCCACGGATACAAGTTGTGGTCTATTATCTGACTCTATATTCAGACGTACTATAAGTCTGCGTTCTTGCCGTAATTGTGGCGAAAAAATTCTGACTGTAAGGTTGACTGCACCGACAAAACCAGGCAAAGGACTATTGAAAATTATGATTTGAAAGTCAGTACTGCTTCCTGGCGGTTTAGCTGCCGATACCTCCGGTGACAAGCGATACCACAAATATCCGGAACTAGGACTGGCTCCGGCTGCTAGGACTTCGAGTTGAAAGCCGGCCAATTGTTCGCTGTCATTATCCACAGTAACATGAAATGAAATCGCACTACTGGGTCTAAATGTTTGGCTTTGTGGAGAAATGCTGGCATTAATCAAACTCTTTTCCATATAGCATCTGTTATATTTTTTGGCCCAGAGTAATAAATAGTAAGCTGTCAGGCTTTTAATTTTATCGTTGAGGCAGGGGGATGGGGGAATAAAAAGAAGGGGGAAAGTTTGAGGCTTTTCTTGGAAATTTATTAGGACTTATGCAAAAATCCTCTATAACTCTTATTCCTTCTCCTTGGGAGACCCGCAAGGGACGTGGTTTCTTTTCCGTTCCTTGTAGGTAAATCCTATTGATAGTACTTTTAATGTAAGCTATTGATAAAACTTTAAGATAAGTAAGCAGAAATAAAAGCACCTATGTAAAAAAATGTAAAAAGCGTATTTTCTTGCTATTTCTGATGCCCCATACCGGACCGATCGCGAGTAATGTTTAATTTAACGACCTACTTATATCTAGCTTAACAGCTAGAGATTGAGGATATGGCAGAATGACTAAAGCTTTACTTGCTTGGGAAATTGGTGGAGGTCAGGGACACTTTCACTTGCTAGCAGCGATCGCTCAGAAATTACAAGCTTTTGGAATTGAAACGATTTTTGCCTTAGAGAACGCCCAGTTTAAAAATTGTAATTTTCCAGGAAAGGTGTTACAAGCTCCAAAAGCAATGATGCGTTCTTTGGATGACAAAGGCGATAATAAATCTTATTTGTTTACTGACATTTTATATATATTTGGTTTCAGTACGGCTTTGACATTAAATTTTCATCTCAAAGCATGGCAAAACCTGATTCATTTAGTCAAGCCATCGTTGATTATTGCTGATTACGCTCCGGCTTTGGTGTTAGCCGCAAAAGGAAAAATTCCCACTGTGGTGGTAGGAAACGGCTTTAGTGTACCACCGAGCGTCAAAGATTTTCCACCTATTCGCCCTTTACCCGTACCAATTGCGGCAATTCACCGCCAAGCTGAAGTAGAAGCGTCGGTAAGGGAAGTTACTGGCTTTGATGCTCCCCTTGGCTATCTGCTCAATGGCGATCGCTCTTTTATTTTCTCTATTCCCGAATTAGATCCTTATGCTGCTGTCAGAAAAGTAGAATATGTGGGTATTCACTCTGCACCATTCCCCGAAAACCTTGGTGATGGACATGGAAGTGCTTGGGCTTATCTTACACAAGATTGGCATCACTATTCGTTACTGGTAGAAACCCTGAAGCCTGACTGTATTTTTGATGACTTAAAAATAGTCTTAAAAGAAAAATCTCTTGCCATACATCATGCAGGTTCTGGGACATCTATGGCTTGCTTGTTGGCTGGAATACCTCAATTAGTCTTTCCCAAACACATGGAGCAATGGCACACGGCAAAAGCTCTGTTAAATTTGGGTGTCGCAGTTGCACCGCAAGAACCACTTACTAAAGAAAGTTTGTTAAGTGCGATCGCTCATTTACCCCAAATTACTCAAAATGCTCAACAACAGGCAAAACATTTTGCATATTGGAATCAAAATTTTCTGGATAAGGTTGTACAAACTTGTCTTGAATTGGCAGGTTAATTTGAATAAAAACGCTTCTGCCCTTTTTGTTCTAAGGTAAATTTTTGGCTTCTCTAAGCCACGGAAGAATCTTTTGGTAAGAGCTTTGATCGCCTTTAGCTTTAAACAGTTTCATCGCTACTTCTAAATCTGCGATCGCACCTTTTTTATCACCTAAGTTTTTCCGAGCTAACCCTCTATTGGCATAAACCTTTGGATTGTTGGGTTCTAAGCGAAGAAATTCTGTGTAGTCAGCGATCGCTCCTTGAAAGTCTTTCTGAGCAAGACGAGCATTACCCCGATCAAAATATACCTCAGCATTATTGGGGTGCTGCCGGATCGCCTCATCATACTTTGCCATATCCGACTGAGGGTTAGAGTTTAATAATGGAGTAGGATTTGGTTTGACGAGATAACCGGGTCGAAAAGGATTGCTTACTCTTTTGCGCTGCTGAAAATTGAGATATGTTTTTGGACATTGTTTGATAACTTCTCGATAAAGAGCGATCGCAACCGGATTAGCATCCGCAAAATCATCATCTAATATTGATAAATATTGAAGCGCTTGTCGATCAAGCTTGCGTTGACCAGCCATCACAGCACAGGTTGTGGTAGCCATCTGCGGAATGTTTATTTGAGCATAAGCAGTTTTGGCTATGAAGCTGCTAATACTTAGTTCCCCAAGCAAGCTAAACGTAATAATTTGTGTAAACTTCATAAAAAATCATCTCTCTCTGAGTTGAATCAATGAGTTAGAGAATCTTCTGCTAATTGTCGAAACATAGCAATAGGAATTCCCCAACTGAGAGCCTCCATTTGTTGAAACATTTCTACAGAAGGCTTAGAGCCATCAGCAAATGTAAATACATCAATACCCTGCACTGGGTACTTTAATCTGCCGTTAATACCAACCAGTTCGCCCTTTTCATTTAAAACCGGACCACCGCTCATTCCCACTTCTACTTCGTTGGTGTAGCCTAGGCGATAGCCTTGGGGCAACGATTTATCTAGTAATATCATCGAAAGCTTTCCTGTTGTAAAACGATATGCTTTTGTTCCCCAATCGCGAGTATCCTCTATAGCATCTTTGTTAATCAAGTGATAATTTGGAAATCCTGCGGCATAAACTTGGAAGCCAGCCCTTAAAATATTAGAATTCCCTAGCTTAACCACTGGATAAATAGTTTTAGTATCAAACTGCACTAAAGCTAAGTCTATATCCTTTAACTTGCGGATAGATTTTAGACGAGCAGGGTAAATTTTGCCATCAGCAGACAAAACACTATATTTACCACCTTTGCTATTAGCAACCACATGCTGGCAAGTTAGAACTGTGTACGTTTCACCTTGATGAGAAATCAGCACTCCAGAACCAGAGCCGGGTTCTGTTAATATCCGGACTGTTACTTTCTTGGCAATTTGTGCCACTGGTAAGTTACTTTCTCCAGGAGTTGTGCTTTTGTTATCAGTAACAGATTTACTTACTCCTTGATCTGTTTTATAAATTGGTTGGCTCACTGATGTTGATAAACAAGATTGCATGAGTATGATTATCAAGAACAACCTCAGTTGAGACTGCACAAATTGCGGTGATATCACAGTTTCTTGGCTTGAATCCAAATAGTTATAATTTAAATGCCATTATCTTTTGAGGGCTGATTTGACGGTGTAGATGAAGGTGCAGCTTCTTGAGTTTGAGTGACGGATGCATCCGGAGTTGCTGGTTCGGTAGCATTATCCGTCTCGAAAGCTTTATCAATTTGTACTCCAAGTCTGACGATTGTTTTGCCGTCCTCTATTTCACGCGTCAAGGCGGTACTCGTAGCGCCGACGCTGAATTTTTTAAACTCGTTAAGGATTTGTTCTTCTTGACCGCGCTCTGATTGATTCAAAGTCAATATAAGATTGTTAGAATTGCACTCTCCTCTAGTGCTGTTGATGTAACAAACTACGGGGTTAGAACCAATAATTCCATGAGTTAATTTTAATGTACTCAGCCTACCACCACTACTTGTTACAGCCTTGGTCAAACGCTGACTAACTAGTTCGCAGCGTTTTTGAGGTGTAAATTTGGGTCCAAAAGCAGTGCTGTTCCAAGTAATCATTGCACCAGTTTGCCGACTACCTCTGCGAGCAACTGTAGCATAACCGTTACCCTGGCGAATGCAATGAAATGTTGTTACGTCTGCTTTGCGGGTAGGTTGAGTTTGTGCAAGTGCAAATTCGCTTGGTAATACCAAAATACTGGAAGCGATCGCGCTCATGAACAATTTAGTGCTAATTTTGTAAATCATTATGTACTCCTTTTTGTGAAGATGTGAAAAAATATTAAATTTAGTAAAAAAAACCAAATAAGCTTAAATGCTCAGAGTCATTCGTGCTTAACTGTCAGTTGCCAAACAATATCCTACTCAGCTAACTATCAAATAACAGTCAGCTTAACATCATCTTGATTTTTGGCGGCAGATAATTGGTCGCAACTTTACAGATTGCCCGAATAACTTTTAAGTTATCATATAACTACAAAAACTTGATTGGCTATTCCGGAATACTCCTAAAGCTTTTTCCCTGGCTTGAACAATGAGATTGTTATAAACAATCATAAAGACAATTCTTTATTTAACCTCTCCATCATTTACAATATTGGTAAAATAACACATCTAAATAAGTTTTTTTTACAAAAAATAAATTTTTGTAACCAAAATAAAACAGGGAAAGCAGATACTTTAGATGCCGATCGCGCTTACTTACTTTATAAGTTTGTGTTGCTTTGTTCTGTATTTAAATTTTAGCGAAAAAGAGCGTTTAAGCTATGAATCTGCCAGTCAAATCAAGGCATAATGGTCAACTAAGTTTAGGTAATTTTTTTCTATCAAAAAAGGTAAATATAAAACTATCTTTAATCCTATTTAAAGGTTTTGTTTTGTGGCTTATATTACAAGCAGTTAGCATTCTGAGTATAAATCGAGTGCAAGCCCAAATAGTACCTGCACCCGACGGCACGAATACTATTGTCACCCCCAATGGCAATCGAATCGATATTAACGGGGGGCAGTTATCTGGAGACAAAGCCAATCTCTTTCACACCTTTAGTCAATTTGGTTTGAATGCCGAGCAGATTGCGAACTTTTTAGCCAATCCCCAGATTCAGAACATTCTAGGTAGGGTTGTTGGTGGCGATCCCTCCATAATTAATGGCAAAATTCAGGTGACGGGGAGCAATGCCAATTTATTTTTAATGAATCCGGCTGGTATTGTCTTTGGCTCTAGTGCCAGCTTAAACGTACCTGGAGCTTTTACTGCTACTACTGCCAATGGAATTAATTTTGGCTCGAATTTTTTTAGCGCTTCCGGTGCAAATAATTATGCAGCTTTAATAGGCAATCCTGATGCTTTTAGCTTTTCGATGGGTCAACCAGGAGCAATTTTTAATGCGGGAAATCTGACGGTAGGAGAAGGGCAAAATTTAACTTTATTAGGCGGAACTGTTGCTAATACAGGTTCGCTATCAGCGCCAAAGGGGCAGATAATCGTCTCTGCTGTTCCAGGTGAAAAATTGGTGCGCTTGAGTCAGCCAGGAAGTCCTTTAAGTTTAGAAATTCAACCTCTGACAGCAAGTGGTAATCAAGCGCAATCTTGGAGTTTACCAATTTTATCTTTACCGCAACTGCTGACATCTGCGGGTGGTAATGCCACTAAATTAGCCATTAACAGCGACGGAACAGTTAAACTGTCAGGTTCAGATATTCCTGTGGCGAATGGGGATGTAGTTACGGGAAATGTTACAGCGAAAACGGCAACTCTTTCAGCAAATCGTAATTTGACAGCCGTAGAAAGTCAACTTAACACGACTGGAGACTTGAAGCTGCTGGCTGGGGATACAGTGCGAGTGCGGGATAGTGTGGCAAATCCCTTTATTGCCAAAGCAGGTGGAGAACTTTTTCTTCAGGGTAATCAACAAGTTGATATTTTTGCCTTGAATAATTCTACCAGCGGTTTATTCTCTGGTGGAGACATGGTGTTGCGCTCTTTCAACACAGTGGGAGGCGATGCTCATTTCACAACAGGTGGTAATTTTCGGATTGAGAAATTAGACGGAAGCCTGGGAAGTTTGTTTAGCCCTTACGACCCTGTTGTTCGAGCTAGCGGAGATGTCAATTTCCAAAGTTACACCGGAGCTTCACTGCATATTTTTGCAGGGGGTAGCGTAAATATTCCCGGTGGAGTCACGATTAATAGCACGGAGGCTATAAGCATAGATTCTATACCAGCCGTTGCGAACTTTATTGTCGAGAATGTCACGCTATCAGACGGAACAACTATCTTTATTGATGGTAGCCTCGAACCAACTCTCGACATCCGAGCGGGAACTACTGCGTTTGGTGCTCCTGGCATTTCAGGTGATACAGATGGGTTCTCTAACATAGTACCTAGCACTGGTGGAACTCCAACGAGCGCAAATATAACAATTGGCAACATCCAAATTAATGATAACGGAGTTGTCTTTTTAACAAACCAGTATAATCCCAATAGTTCTGTGCCTACTGGCTCGATTTCAACAGGGCAAATTAATGCACCTGCTGGTTCAGTCACAATTGATGCACGAAATAGTATTACAACTACGGGAATTACGATTCCAGGAAGAGCAGGATCAAGCAGCCGTGATATTAAATTAATTAGTGCGGCTGGTGACATCAATACTACTACTTTAAATACCTCTGGTTCCTCTGGTTATGGTGGTGGTGCGATCGCTCTCAATGCTAGTGGCGACATTACTACAGGTGACATCAATTCCTTTGGTAACGGGGGTGGGGACGTAACCTTAGAGGCTACAAACGGCAATGTCAGAACAGGAGAAATTAATGCATATGGTGGAGGCTTCGTCACAATTGATGCACAAAAAGATATTACGACAAGCGGAATTACGACAAGAGGAACTACAGAAAGAAGGGTTAATAATGGGGGTAATATTAGCCTCAATAGTGTAGCAGGTGATATTAATGTCAGTGCAGGCACTCTAGATTCTTCTAGTTCTTCTGAGAGCGGTGGTGCGATCGCTCTCAATGCTAACAACGGCAACATTACTACAGGTGATATCAATTCCTTCTCTGAAGGTTTTGGCTTTTTAGATTTAGAAGGGGGAGCAGTTGAATTAAAGGCTGGAGGTAACATTACCACCAATTCCATCAACTCCTCTGCATCCAACTCTAGTAATAGTCTTGACCCAGATGTAATATTAGCCGCTATAGGTGGCAAAGTAAATTTAGATGCGGGGGGAAATATTGTCGTTCAAGGCAATATTGATTCTTCTGCAAGCTATGTTCCCCCTGTTGAAAATCCCCCTCCTATTATCAGAGACTCTCAAGCAGGTTCAGTAACGCTCAAAGCTGGAGGTAGCATCAACGCAAGAGACATAAACTCTTCTGCTATTGATCCTAATGGTGCTACAGGTGGTTTAGTAGAATTAACTGCAATCAGAAGTAGTATTACAGCAGGGCAAATTAACACTTTTGCTTTTATTGATCCATTCGCAGAAGCCGCTGAGTTTAATGCAGTAAGTGGTGCTGTTACCCTGCAATCTGGAGGTGACGTTACTTTTAACACAATTAATAGCCAAGCCCAAAATTTAGGCGAAAATACAGAGAATGTCCAGACTACAGGCGGAAACGTTGCAATAACTGTAAACGGCGTTGTTAGGGGAACAGGTGTATTATCAATTGTTAGTGAAGGCTCTGTTCCTGCTAACACCACCATCTATACCGCAGGTGCTACTCCAGGTACTGTGATAATTCAACACAATGGTGGAGCAGACAACGTACCATTTATTGTGGGTGTGGGCGATACAACAACTCTCAACAACGGCACAAGAGGAGCGATTAATGCTGGCACTAATTCAGTAATTTCCTCGACATTTCCGGTACTGGAAAACAACGGTGGTGTTACAAATGGTAATATCACTATCAATTCCGTTAACACTCCACCTACGCTCACGGCAAATCCACGGTTACCTAACATTCAACAAAATCAATCGTTGAAGTTTACTTATGCAGATTTAAATCCAAATGTCAATGATGTTAACGGCGATAATACCTTTTTGCGGATTGATGCAATTACAGCCGGAAAACTGACAATCAATGGTGTGGATGTTGTACCGGGAACGCAAACTGCAATTCTCTCTCCTCGTGACACCTTGGAATATACACCACCACAAGACTTTTCTGGAGAACTGAATCCTTTTAGCTTTAGTGCAAGCGATCGCGTTTCTTCTTCAGCTCCACAACAGGTAAGAATTAACGTTACGCCAACATCACCACCACCGCCACCACCACCACCCGTCATCGTTGAGCCACCACCACTACCGCGAGAAATTACTAAATTAATAGAGCAAAATCAACCACCAATATCAACACTACCACTACCCCAGGTTGATGGCTTGGCGCCCATATCCCTCGATCCTGCTATTGAAGGAATAGACAACAAATTCGCGGATCAGTATTATTCTTATGCGGGAGAACAACCACGTGATCGCCGTCGTGTCAGTTTGTCTCAAGCGCGTGATATTCTCCGTCAAATAGAAAAAGCAACTGGAGTTAAACCTGCAATTATTTATGTCAGTTTTACACCTTCTGGTGTAAATGGAAATGTATTGGGAAGTGAGCAGGATAGCGACCAACTAAATTTAGTGATTGTGACTGCAAAGGGAGAACCTATTAGCAAGACCATATCTGCGGCAAAACGAGGCGATGTATTAAAAATTGCCGAGCTACTTTACAGTGCAGTGGAAGATGGTGAGGTTATAGCAAACGACCCAAATAACAAAGATTATTTAGAACCTGCTCAGAAACTGTATAAATTAATGGTCGCTCCCCTGAAAGCAGAGTTGGACAAAAAAGGCATTAACAATCTGCTGTTTGTTGCAGATGAGGGTTTGCGATCGCTGCCATTTGCAGCTCTTCACGACGGTAAACAATTTTTAGTGGAGAACTACAGCGTTGGCTTTGCACTGGCTCTAGAGTTGGTTGATACTCGCTACGTCGATATTAGAAATTCCCAAGTTCTGGCAATGGGAGCATCTAAATTTCAAGAGCTAAAACCTTTACCTGCCGTACCTGAGGAGTTGTCTATTGTCGCACGGGATATCTGGAAAGGTAAATTCTTCCTCAATCAAAACTTTACCCTAAATAATCTCCAATCAATACGCAAGTCTCAGCCGTTCGGCATCATTCACTTAGCAACACATGGAGAATTTAAGAGTGGAGAAGCAGATAATTCCTTTATTCAATTGTGGGATAGCAAGCTGAAGTTTAAGCAAATGAATGAATTAAATAACCCCCCCGCTGAGTTGTTGGTACTAAGTGCTTGCCGTACCGCATTAGGAGATAAAAATGCTGAGTTAGGTTTTGGAGGGCTAGCGCATAAGGTGGGAGTAAAAACTGCTGTTGCCAGTTTATGGCAAGTAAGCGATGCAGGAACTTTAGGGTTAATGACGGAGTTCTACAAGCAATTAAAAGTTGCACCTATAAAGGCAGAGGCATTGCGACAAGCGCAAATAGCGATGATTAAAGGTCAAGTCGTTATTGAAAATGGTAAGCTGCGTACTTCAGTTAGAGCAGTTGACCTACCATCCGAATCGTCTGAATCAAAATTCCAACCAAACTTCAAGCATCCTTATTATTGGTCAGCATTTACGATGATTGGCAATCCTTGGTAACAGGTGAACAACAAGATTCCCGACTTCTCTAAGAAGTCGGGAATGTGAGTCTTTAGGATTGCTATAGGAATCAGGTTTACAAATAAAACTTAAGGTTGGTAGTAAACGCTGAAGTAGAAGCCTGAATCTTGAGCATTGTCACCGCGATCGCGTAAATCGACGAATGGAATACCGTAATCTAAACGCACATTAAACTTGGGAAGCGGTTGCCATAGCAAGCCTAAACCTGCACTGGACAAAAATCTTTGGCTAGGCAAAGAAAGGTTATTAGGATTATCAGGATGATTCCACACTGCACCCACATCAATAAATGGGGCAAGTTGCAGAGTTGGTAAACCTGCTTCATTTCGCACTACGGTAATTTGGTCTTCCACAGAAAAGCGAAATCCGTTATCGCCAGAACGCGCATTTTGCCGATAACCGCGCACTGATTGACCACCAATAATAAATTGTTGGGATGGTAAAAGGCTATTCGGTGTTAGTTGCAAATCGAGACTTGCAATCAGCTGTTGATTTGGGCTCAACTGTTGTACTCTTTGTACCTGACCAAACCAGCTAAAAAAGCGGCTGTCTGGTATAGGATGATCGTTGATAGTTCCATCAAGTAAGCCTGTACCCAAACTAAATTGCGATTGCAAAGTCCATGCACCTCGGAGATCACGTTTCACATAGTCTTGTCCAAACCTAAATACACTAGTACGGCTAACGCCATTTTGATCTGGTCCAATTCCAAAACGAAACGGTCGATTGTCAAACAAAAACGTTTGACCATCCTGGTATGAAAACCCAAAGGATAAAGCAAATTCTTCGCGAAGCGATCGCACTAACGGTTGACGATAACTAATTTCATAAAGTTCGGAGTCACCGCGAATGTTTAGCTGTGAAAACTGTGGATCGGTAATTTTAGAATTATTGATTGCTGCACGCAGTTGCACAGTACCGTTCATCGGGTTAACTGGCAGGCGATAATTAAAGTCATATAAATTAAGTCCACCTGTAGTAGAACGGTTATAAGAAGCAGCAATCTGATCACCGGAAACTATTAAGTTACGATAAGCTAGACCTACACCCAACCTTTCCGAACCCAGACTAGGAGGAGAGTAATTATCTATCCCAATAACAGCCTTAAAGGGTTCAGCTTCAGTCACGCGCACGATGACAATACTTTCCCCAAATTTGCTTCCAGCACCAGGCGATCGCAAGCTGGCTTCCACATTTTTAAATAAGGGGTCAGAACGCAGTAAAATCAACTGTTCTTCTAACTTGTCTTTTTGCAAAGGATTCAGTCCAGCAAGTCTAATTCGGCTGCGGATATACTCTGGGTTTACCCTTTGCGTTCCCTCTACTTTTATCTCTACTATTGCTCCTTCATAAACTTTAATTTCTACCTCGCGATTAGGATTAGTAACAGTTTGTTCTTCCAAGACCACAGCCCTGGATGTGATGTAACCTTTCTTTAAGTAGAGTTGTGTAATCTTGTCGGAAACTTCTGTTAGTTCTGCCAAGGTTACGGAACATCCTTCAGAAAGCTGACTCACTGAATTGTCCTGACTCAAGCGAAAAATTGCGTCACCTTTGGCTTCACCTGTAGATTCTGCGAGATTAACAGAGCAACCCGGAAAAGACAAATTGATAGCAGCAAGCTCTTTCGGACTAAAAACTTTACTACCCGTAACCTTGATTGTCTTGACTGGAAAACGTTGTTCAGATTGAGATTGTTCAGCGTTTTCTGGTGTGTTAGAAGAGGGATCAGGTTGATTGTTCTCAATAGCTGGGGCTGAGTTTTGTTCTGATTGCGAAGAGCGATTTTCCTCTAAAGGTGCTTCGTCGCTGTTCGTATTCGACTCAGGATTTTTTACCGGAGTGGGTAGGACTTGTGCCACTCTATCGGATGACTTGGATGTTGCAATATTGTTTGATGAACTATTTAAATTGGTAGCAGTAGCATGACTTGTCCAAAGACAAAATAATACACCCGGTATTGCAACTCCATATCTACACAACATGGAAGAACTTCTTAGTAAGAATCGCAAACCTTTTATTCCTATTTTCTTTTCTAATATTTAAATTATGAATTAGTCTAACATAATATTTTTCTTTATATATGTGTTTTAATATTTATCTATTTCAATTAATGTTACTTCATGAATTATTTTAGTTATGGCGTATTATGGGTAATAGGGAATAGAAAAAACACTCACCAATTACCAAAACTATATATGTCCATGTTTGAAAATGACAATCTTCAAATACCCGATTTATTAGAAAAGTCGAGTATCTTGTTTTTCATTTAAAATTGCTATAGCAACTTGGGTTATTATAAAATGCAAATTTTTTCAATATTTACTTTAGTCTGGTAAAAAAGTGGGTTATGATCAGGAATTTTATTATTTACCTCGTATGCTTCCAAACACTTGTTAGCTTTTGCTAGTTTGATGGCATATTCCATCCGGCATTTATTAAGAATTATTTGAACCTCCTGATAAATTCTGGAATCTTGAGGAACTTTTTCTGAGCTAGCAATACATTCTTCATAATTTGCTATTGCATTGAAATTTTTAATTTCGTTTAAAGCAAGCAGTGATGTTACTAGAGGATATGCGAAAACGCCACCGATGCAGGCGATCGCAACCACCGCAATGGTAATACCTGCCTTCAAAGGTGGAGAATTTTTTTGAGGTTGAACTATTGTTTCTTCGCGTTTGGCTGGTGTTAGGTCTGGTGTTGGCTGTGGTGCGGGTGGAGGTTGAACTATTGTTTCTTCGCGTTTGGCTGGTGTTGGGTCTGGTGTTGGCTGTGGTGCGGGTGGAGGTTGAACTATTGTTTCTTCGCGTTTGGCTGGTGTTGGGGTCAAAGGTCGAAAAATGGTTTCTTTAAAAGAGCCTTCTGGTTGGGCAATTGTTTCTTCTACAATGCCTACACCAGAAAAATTAGAATTAACAGCAGCTTGCAATGCTTGATTTAACTTTTCTACTGTGGCAAAGCGTTTATCTGGTTCTTTTTGCAAACACCGCATGACCACCGCTTCCAGTTGAGGAGATAAGTTTTCGCAGCCTGATTGCGATCGCAAAGGTGTGGGTGGTTCTGAGGTATGGGCAACAATCCAAGAGGCTTCACTCATACTTCTAGCTTTGATGCTAAAGCCAAACGGATCGGCTTTACTCAACATTTCATAAAGGATGATGCCCAAACTGTAAATATCTGCTCGTCCATCTAGGTTAATTTCGCCTTTTAACTGTTCCGGTGCTGCATAACGAAAAGTACCTAAAAATGTACTGGTAAGATTTGTAAATTCTGAAGATTCATTGCGAATTTTGGCAATGCCAAAATCGACAATTTTCACCAACTCTTCTGGTGTAGACACCAAAAAGATATTATCTGGTTTGAGGTCACGATGAACGACCTGAATATGCTCGCTTTTGGTTGCTCCATTTCGCCATAAAGTCACACCTTGATGGGCAAGCTGCAAACCTTTACAAACCTGGGTGATAATATTTAGTGTGTGTTCCACTGATAGCCGCTTCTCTCGCTGAAGCAATTCTCGTAACGTCTCTCCGCGCAGATACTCCATTACGTAGAATGGAAACTTTTCATCGGTAACACCACAGTCTGTAACTTTGACGATGTGATCGCTTTGGAGAGCAGCACAAACTTCCACCTCACGCTCAAAGCGCTTTCTCATCTCTTTTGAGGCTACCAGCGTATCTTTAAGTAGCTTCAATGCTACCTGCTGTCCCAGTCTAGTATCCATCGCCAAAAACACATCTCCCATACCGCCACCACCTAAACGCTTTTCTAAGCGGTAGCGTTGATTATCGCCAATCGTGCGACCAATCCAAGAATCTGAGGTAGGCAGGGAGTTCATCTGGCAAACACTATCCTAATTATTTGTTGATTAAGGTCTTACACAGGAAGTGCAAAGATTAATTAATTTTGCTTGGTTTAATCTGAGAATTCATCACCCTCATATGTACTAAATAAGACACTATCAGAAGAAAGCGTGAGAAGCAATACTCAAATATAAGGTCAACATTTCGCTATGAAAATTAATTGCAGTCTTTGCTATCGGTAATTTTAGATGTCCCAACGGCATGAGAGGTTCCAATTTAATAGAAATATAACCTCTGGTTACTAATTACAACCTTTAATGCCAAGATTTCGGAAAAGTATGCTGTCATTTGTGAAGAATTATCTGTGCTAGCACTGTGGAGAATTAAAAATGAGTAACGCGCTATCTATAGCAGCGGTAACAGCAGTACTGAAAGACTTATTAGAGAATGGTCTGGTCAAAGATGCGATCGCCACTAGTCTTGGCGATGTCATTGTCACTGCTCTCCCCCCTGATCGCGTTTCACAGGGAACGGATGAACGCGCTCAAATCAACCTATTTCTCTACCAGGTTACGCAGAATCGCAATCCTGACTGGATGTCTGGAGAATTTCGCAGCAAGCAACAGCGACCACCTTTGGCGCTTGACCTGCACTATCTACTTACAGCTTATGGCGCAAAAGATTTTCAAGCAGAGCTTTTGCTAGGTTATGCTATGCAATTATTGCATGAAATGCCTGTTCTGACTCGCGATATTATTGAAACTTCTTTGAAAAATGCAGCAACAGTCAATACTTCTAGTGTCTTGTCGCAAGCGTTAGCGGCTGTGTCTGTCTTTGATTTAGCAGCACACATCGGACAGATTAAAATTTGCCCAGAGTTTTTTAACATGGAAGAAACTTCTAAGCTTTGGTCTTCTTTGCAAACTCATTATCGCCCCTCTGCTGGTTATCAAGCTTCAATGGTATTAATTAACAGTCGTAATTTAAAATCTTCTGCTGAGGTAACGCCTTTTTCTGAACCAATAATTGAACAAGTTACCACCCCAACCGAAGCTGATAACATGATTGTAGCAGGTAGCACCTTAATTCTTCGTGGTAAACAGTTGCGTGGTGATATCACGCGCATTCGACTAGGGGGTATGGAGAAGTTGATCGAAGTCCAGGTAGTTCAAGAAACGCAAATGAGTGTCACCTTACCCCCTAACTTATACGCTGGCGTTCAAAGCGTGCAAGTGATACATCTAAAAATGGGAACTCCCGCGATGCCGCATTATGAAGTAGCATCAAATGTGGCTGCTTTTGTGCTGCATCCAATTATCAGCGCTACAGTTAGTCAGGTGCAGGAAAATAGCAGTGATTTGCGATCGCTTGAAATTACGGTGAAATTTAATCCGAAAGTTGGCAAGGCACAGCGAGTAGTTTTATTGCTGAATCAAGTTACCACTGATAAGGGACAAGCCTATCACTTTTTTTCGTCGCCACGCACAGAAGACACTGACTCAATAACCATTCCTGTAAAAAACATCCAGACAGGAACTTATTTTGTCCGGGTGCAAGTGGATGGGGCACAAAGCCCATTATACAAAAATCAGGCTGGTGAATATGATTCGCCGCAGGTAAAAATTCCATGAATGCTTCAACGATTAATATAAACTGGCATGAAGCCAACCAGCGCCATCTGTTAGCAGCTTTAGCGGTGGTAAGATGTGCTTTAGAAAAGTACAATGCTAAAGAGCAACTTGAATTACAAGCGCAGCAACAAGCTTTAGAGGAAGCAGAGAAGGCTATGCCTGCACCTTCGGCATTAGAAAGGCTGTGCAGAATCTTTAGTTTGTCATTCTTTGAACGAGATTTGTTGCTGTTGTGTGCGGGTGTAGAGTTTAGCGGAGAATTTGCTAAGTTGTGTGCTGTAGCTCAAGGAGATCCACAGCGACTTTACCCCACTTTCAGTCTTGCCTTAGCCGCATTACCTAACCCGCATTGGGATGCGATCGCTCCCACCTCATCTTTGCGTCGCTGGCAATTAATTAAAATTGGCGAAGGTTCTGCGCTTACCCTCAGTCCCCTCCGCATAGACGAGCGAATTTTACATTATCTTGCTGGTACGCAGTATCTTGACGAGCGTCTTGCTGGTACGATCGAGCCGTTAAATTTTGCGGGTGACTTGGTTCCTTCCCAGCAAGCGCTAGCAGAGCGAGTTGTCGGGGTGTTATCTCAAATTCCCAAAACTAAACTATTGCCAATTATACAGTTATGTGGTGTTGAAAGTGCAAGTAAACGTGGCATTGCGGCAACGGTTTGTAAAATCCTGGGTTTGAACTTATATGTAATGCCAGCACAAGTCGTGCCGTTAGTTCCTGGTGAACAAGAGAATTTAATTCGTTTGTGGACTCGCGAGACAATTTTAAGCCCAAGTGCCTTGCTTATTGATTGCGACGAGATAGACACAAATGATATTGCTCGTGCCACGGCAATTATACATCTAAGCGATCGCACAAACGGTGTCTTAATTCTCACCAGCCGAGAAGGGATGCGGATGTCGCAACGCCCAGCAGTCCGTTTTGACGTGCAGCAACCAACCTCCCAAGAGCAAAGCGCAGTTTGGCAGGAAGCACTTGTTGATTTAGTACCGCAAATCAACGGGCAAGTAAATACTTTGGTAAATCAGTTTAACTTGAGTGCTGCAACTATTCGCGCTGCTTGTGCAGAAGCTGCTGGATATTTGAGCCAGGGGGATGAGAAAAATATAACTGGTATTTTATGGGATGCTTGTAGAGTGCAAGCTCGTCCCCGATTGGATGAACTGGCTCAACGCATTACTCCCTCGGCAGATTGGGAAAATTTAGTGTTACCGTCAGCACAGAAACAAATTTTACGTGACATTGCAGCACATGTGCGGCAACGAAGTACTGTATACGAAACTTGGGGTTTTGCTGCCAGAGGTGCGCGGGGTTTGGGAATCAGCGCTTTATTTGCTGGTGCAAGTGGTACTGGTAAAACTTTAGCAGCTGAGGTGTTGGCAGAGGAATTGCGGCTTGACCTTTATCGCATTGATTTGTCGTCGGTTGTCAGTAAATATATTGGCGAAACAGAGAAAAATTTGCGACAAGTATTTGATGCTGCGGAACAGGGTGGGGTAATTTTGCTGTTTGATGAAGCTGATGCGCTGTTTGGTAAGCGAAGTGAAGTTAAAGATGCACGTGATCGCTATGCCAATATTGAGGTTAGCTATTTACTGCAACGTATGGAATGCTACCCAGGATTGGCAGTTTTGACGACAAATATTAAGAGTGCAATTGATACAGCTTTTATGCGGCGTATCCGTTTCGTAGTGCAGTTTCCCTTTCCCGATGCGGTACAAAGAGCGGAAATTTGGCGGCAGATCTTTCCTCGCAATACGCCAACTCAGGGGTTAGATGCTACGCAATTGGCACGGTTAAATGTTGCTGGAGGTAATATTCGTAACATTGCCTTGAATGCGGCATTTCTGGCTGCTGATGCTGGAGAGGCAGTGCAGATGAAACATGTATTACAGGCTGCGAAGAGTGAATATGTGAAGTTGGAGAAAGCGTTGACAGAGGCAGAAATTGGCGGGTGGGTTTGATTCTAAATTTAGACTTTAGTCGAAGACAGTAGCATATTGACAAGTTGTAAAATTTATATCTACACAGGACTTACGCAACTGGCACATTTATAGCACTACGAAGGTATGTTAAGACGTATGATGATAGGGGTGAAAGGACATAAATGATCTATGCCAGCCCCCTATAGTTATGACCTGCGTATAAAAGCGATAGAGGCAGTTAAACGAGGAGAACCGAAAATAGATGTGTGTCGGATGTTTCACATTAGTCGGAACACCTTAGATCTTTAGTTGAAACGAGAAGAAGAAACAGGGGACTGTAAGCCGATCGTTAATTTCCAGAAAGGTATAGGACTAATATTTGATTTTTGAAAAATGTCCGTACATCTGGAGAAACATAAAATCAAAAGCAGTGTTTTGAATAAACCACTCAAACATCCACTTTAAATGAGAAAATGAAGGAACTAAAGCGCAGAAACGTCGAACCCATGTTTTAGCTTGCAACCAGATATCCTAAGCGCAGATTTTGTTCCGGGCAATTGGGAGCAAAGCGGACGAGCGTGAATTTTCCATTGTTCTTGTGGCAAACCTCCGTTGACTTCAGCTAAAAAGCCTTGGACAACATGGGAACGATGGTAAGAAGCACCATCCCAAAAAATAAAAGACCATTTATAAAGTAAATCTTTAGACGGCTAGACGACGTAACATAATACGAGTCATAACGGCATATATGGCAGCTTCACTCATTTCAGTCAGACGTTCGTAATCTTTACTCAAACGATGGTACTGGTTAAACCAACCGAATGTTCTTTCTACTACCCAACGCTTGGGTAAAACTTCAAATTCTTTATCAGTACGGCGCATGACCTCAACATGAGCTTGAATCATCAACCAAACAGCCAGGGCAAACTTATCGCCGTCATACCCCGAGTCAACCCACATGACTTCAACTTTTTCCAATAATTCTGGGCGTTCTTCCACCAGTTCCATCAAGGCATACGCTGCAAGCACTCTTTCACGAGCATTGCCTTCGCTTACAATCACTTTGAGCAATAGCCCAAGGCTATCAACGATTGTTTGGCGTTTTCTTCCTTTGACTAACTTGCCACCATCAAAGCCGTAGACATCCCCCTTTTTTCAGTCGTTTTTACTGACTGACTATCTGCTGCGATCGCACTTGGTTGTGTTGACCTACCTAATTTTATGCGAACTTGACCACACAGTGTATGGTTTAATTTTTCCCAAACTCCCTTGCGCTGCCATTTACGATAATAGCTGTATACCGTTGAGCTTGGCGGGAAGTCCCCCGGAAGCATATTCCATTGGCATCCAGTTTTCAAATGATAATAGATGGCATTGCATATTTCACGCATATCTGTTGTGCGTGGATGCCCTCCTTCTTTAGCTGGTGGAATCAAGGGAGCCAAGATTTCCCACTCCATATCAGTTAAATCTGTGGGGTAAGACTTTCGCGCCATACCGACTATCTATGCAAATACACTGCATATTATGAAGTATTTTATCGTTATCAGAACTCGTTTCTCCTGGCTTTTAGATTTACTTTATAAATAGCCTCTCAAGGTGAAACTTGATCCTCAAATCAATGAAATAGGAGTGCAGCTTTTTTGAGTAACCCAACGCACCGAATTGTTTTCCATTACACCCCCAAACATTGTTCTTGGCTCAACCAAATTGAGATTTGGTGAGCGTATTTTAGTTCGCAAGTTACTCAAGCGTGCCAGCTTCAAGAGTAAGGATGATCTCAAAACCAGAATTCTCGATTTTATTGGCTACTTTAATAAAACAATGGCTAAACCTTTTAAATGGACATACAAAGGAAAAGTGTTGGCTATTTAATGGTTGGTTTATTTAAGCCGTGCTGTACTAGTCAGGCGATATGGTGAATGATTCACTAGTATCTGTGTATTCTGGGATATCAAAGGTTTTCTTAATCTCCAAATCATATTCCCATTCATCTACGTATACTGCTCCATCATCACTACTAAGATCGAGTACACAATCTATTTGAAAAGCATTCTTCCGTATAGCTTCTCGACGAGCATCCGCACCTAGCCATGTAGAAGTATTGTCATCCATAAGTTTAATTAGCCGTTCAGCATCTTGTGCAGATTTGAAACTATATTTTTTACCATCATATTTATTCATAACCAATGATGCTGTTTCATCTGGATCTTTTTTCTGCTCCTGAATCGCACTAACATCATCAATCACGGTTTTTGCTAAACCTGCCCCAGGCAGACCAACTGCATTCCAGTGTCCTCGTGTTTGGTATGCAAAAATCTCAGGATGATTATCCAAATCAGAATTACTTTTACCAAAAACTTCCTCGCGAGCATTTTCCCACTGTGCTTCAGATGTTGACTTATCTGCATCTTCTTCATCGCCAGCATGTTCTAGCACCCAGTCGTGCAGTAAACTCTTGTATAAAGACCGATCTTCTAAATTCGGCAGCTTTAAATAATGATCTTTCTCATATATAGCCCAATCTCGAATCTTATCAATATCTTCTTTCGTCGTAGCTTTGTTGAGTGCTTCTAGCCCTGATTTAAAGGAGGCTTGCAATTCACCTCGTGCCTTTGCAGCTTCTTTAGTTAAACTACCTAAATGTTCAAGAATCATTTTTCCTGTAAGACGGCTTGCTTGAGCTGCGGCAACATCCTCTTCAGCTTCTCCTTTAGCGGTTTGATACGCTTTGTAAACTTCGCCAGCGACTGTTTCAATCAACACCCCAATTGCAAATCCAATCACGGTTCCCGCTCCCGGCAAAACTACTGTTCCTGCGGCAGCTCCCACAGCAGCGATTTCCTCAAGAAGGATGAATTTTGCAGCAACACTACCAGCCTTTTTGATGCCATCTTGCCCTAGCTCAGTGATGAGGTTGCCAAGAGAATTGGACATGATATCGTTAAACTCCAGTGGTGAAAAGCTCAAACGTGGATTGCTGCTTGTTGCCGACAGGAAATCTCCCCAGTTTTGAGATAAATACTCTCGATTAGCATCTATGAAGTTGATAGCAGCCTCTTGCCATTCCACTAACTTCGTTTGAGCCTCTGTTTTATCTAGTGTTTTATTTGAAGTAATTGCCGTTGATTGTCGTTGTATTGATTCACCTTCATTTTGTTGTTGAATCCCCCTATTCTGCTGCACCACATGAGTCAACTCATGCGCCGTCAACTCATTATTCCCTGGCGATTTTCCCGTACCAAAATAGACATCACTACCATAAGTAAAAGCCTGTGCGCCTAATTGCCGCGACATTTGCACTGCTTCGTCATCGGTATGTACTTTGACATTACTAAAATCTACACCAAAGCGGGGTTCCATAAAATTTCGCACATCATCCGCTAAGGGGTTGCCTCCTCCTTTGCGACTGTCCAATTTAGTGGAAATATCGCTACTAGCTACTAACCCACCCTCATCAAACTTTTGTAGCGAAGATTTAGCTTGAATAAGTTCTTCTTCCTCCTCTTCCTCTTCTTCAGGCATTTCTTCCCCTTGAATAGCGAGATTACCCAAGGATTTCATTTGCAAATTTTCTTCTTCCTCTTCTTCAGGTATTTCTTCCCGTTGGACGAGGGGAGTAATCGTATTACCTAGAGATTTTAATTGTAAATTTTCCTCTTCATCTTGAAGAATTGCCTCACGTTGGATGGCATGATTATTTGCGCGATCGCCCATACCCATGACTTGCTGGGCAACTCGATCCGCTTCTTGCTCGTAGAAATCTCCTGGTTGGCTAAGAGTGAGTCGCGCTTGGGGACGTAGGGAAATGCGACTAATTTCGTGGCTAACCAACCCTTGAGTAGTACTCATCCTCAAACCACTCGTTGTTTGAGCTAATTGTGGATAGGAGTTGATGTCTGTTTGTTTCCGCCGTTGGATTCTTATGCGCTCGCTCATTTGTTCCCCAACCTGCATTAATCGATACTTCTAAGATAAAGCCTGTATTTATAAAACGAATATCGAACCAATATTAAGATTTATCTTGAACGCTAAGACTGTGTGGATAATCTCTCTCCACAAAAAAGTACGATGTCTTACGAAAATCCACTTTGCGCCTACTTCATCCTACCCAATCCTCTGTGCTATAAAAATTTATAGATAACACCCATAATACCACTTCTCAATAACTGCCATATTCGATTAAAGCTTACCACTGCCCAGAATAATCTTCCTGCTGCAACCCAATCAACTGCCGCCGTTTCCAAGCATAATTCAAAATATTTACCCCTAATTCCTGAGCCGTGCGAATAGTAAGCCGGGGTAAACTCAATCCTCTATCCAGCCCCCAAGCAGATCCTAAATCACCAATAATTAAAATAATTCCTCCCCCTGTTAACAGTTGAATCAATTGTTGATTAATCATCGGCAAAGCAGCAAACAAAAAAGGGCGTATGCGTAAAGGATGATCTCGCCGTAACTCATCCAAAGGTCTCAAAGGATTCTCTAATTGCTGTGCCAAACCATGAATCCTTTCAATGAGAGCATTACCATCTAAAGGTGCATCAACTAACAGCACGCCACCAGCATTCAAGTATTTTTTAAGGTTGTCAAATTCAAGACTATTTAGAGATAATGCTTGTTTGCCCGTTAAATAAAGTAAGTCATATTCTTGAAGATTTTCATTAAATGTAACCTGACCTACTTCTTCAGTTCCTCGTAAAGATGAATATAAAGCTTCTACAGCTTGCAATAAATATGATAAATTAAAGAAACTCCGGGCGCACTCCGGGTCATTGTGATTTACCTGCGCCATGCGGACTATGGCTTGGGGACGTGCTTGTGCATGACGACGGTAACGCAAATCAATATTGTTATAACCAGGGAAAAAAACATCAGCAGGCTGGGTAATTGTGACTTCTCCTGGTTGTAGAAGTACGCGACAAATTTCTATCTCTGTACTTTTTGGTATAGTACTTTTTTCATCAACACGATACATTTCTTGTACAACTTCGCGTTGCGAAGTACGACGTAATTCATCAGGGTCTACATAACTTACTACTAAATACAGCATTACAGGGTCAGAATCGCGGACTTCCGTAGCAATCCGATAGTCAATAGTGTTTGGTACAACAATTAGATTTCCTACCAAATCGATAGCAATCCCTGGCTGAATTTCTACCCAGCGTCCATCCCGATATTGGGCTTCTACTTCGCGGGGGGCTGCTATTACTTGTACACCCAAACCACAAACAATTCCTGGCTGATTTAAGCATTGATAATGAGCATTTTGTCGCAACCGATGATAATCATGTGCTTTGCGCCAACGTTCGGCATTAATTAATAGACCGTCTGAGGGCTGTAGGCGTTCAAAGGCTTTAATTGAAGGTGGGGGGAAGGGGTGAGACATAGTAATTTTGGATTTGGGATTTGAGATTTTGGTTTGGTTAATTTTGTTAGTGTTTAAGTAAAGAAAAAAAACGCACAGGCGCAGAGAAAATAAAAATTAGATATATATAATTTTTGAGTAATTATGTATGATTATTAATGAAATGAATTTGATGAAGCATAAATTAATTTATACTGCTGAGGGATTTTCTATAAATAATTCGTAAGTGCAAAAGGCGGGTTTTTCTTGGTCGATAATCCGTCGTACCAGTTGTTCGTTAATGCTATTAGGATATTCGGGGCGCAAACGGACTACAAAGTGATAAGATTGTCCACCTCCTAACACTGCTTCTCCCAATCGTGCTTGTTGTAACACAAAACTTTGACCGAAAGGTTCTGTGATGCTAATATGTTTCTCAGCCTCATTGGGCAAATGTTCGTCTAGAGGCAAGTTTGTGTAAAGATGCAAGTACAAACGCAAACCCTTACGAGTACCCCGCCAACGGTAAATTTCTACTGCACGGCGAATTAAACGTCTTGACGTATGCAAGTTCCAAATAGAATCAACAGGCCAAGCTACCCAATGTGCTAAAAAGGGCAATAGAGCGCGTGGTGCTGTCAATGGGTCTAGGTTCGCCCACATGACATTAAAGCTGTCAATTACTGGTTGATAAGCTTCTTCAAATATCTTCATGAAGCGACCGATAAAGTCTACTTCCCGATATAGAACAGGCAAAAAATCCATGTAGGCACTGTAAGGACGGATATATAAACCAAAATCTGCGTTTTGTATTTGTTCTTGTTCTGTGTCTGGGTCAATATGTACAACAATTCGACTGCGAAAATTTAGCTCTAACTGCTCTTTGTTGCCTGGACGCAGTGCTTCTTGGTCTTCAAAAAATGTAGCGGGAACTTGAAAATAAAGCACCGCATCCATCTGCGCTCCTGGAGGGAGTTCTCTACCTTCTGTGCCGATTTGACACCACTCAGCAGGAAATCCTTCTACTCTCAATGTCAACCGCAAGTTATGTTGCACTAAGTTCTTCACTTGTACAATCAACTCGCTGGGTTCTCCAGGGTGCAGCACCAAACTAGATCCAGTTGGGGCAGTTGTTATGCTCTCTGACGTGGCTAAATTAAAGCCAGCCAGAGGTACACTCTCAGAAATTCGCATTGGGGTTAATTGAATGTCTATTTTTTTGGGGCTAGATGTAGTTTGAACCATATGGGGACTAGGGACTGGGGAGGGGCAAAGTAAAAAAAGTAAAAAGCGCCTGTACAGCAGTGGGGAAGCAGTTGATGATGGCTAGTGGCACTATTCGATAATATTAATTACGTGACTCGATCGCACGCGATTATCTGTCCAGGAACACACCAAACCTAATGATCCTGGGTCAATCAGTGGTTCTGGTGCGGGTTGACGGCTCCAGATGCCGTCTTGGTTGCGTAATGCAAACAGCACCACTGCACCCAGATAGCGCACTCCTGGGATTTTTTGTAATAACGCTACGATATCGGAAGTATACACAGGTCGCCCAAAAGACCAGCCTTTACCGTCTAAACCGCCAGTTAAAGGATTTAAGTATCGATACAGGGCAACTCGTAAGTTAAGTAAAATTTCTTGTTGAGCAAGGGGATTATAATAAGCTGGCTCTAAAGCTACTTCTGTTTGCACGGAAACGCCGACAAAATCAGCTTCCTGAAGTTGTACTTGTACTCCTAACAATCGTCTTTCGTCTAAGTAGCTCAAAACTTGGTCTCGAAGTGCAGGCTGTAAGGTAAACAGTTCGGGAGATATGCCTTCCCCTTTGGCGATCGCATCTGTATTTGCTTGGGGAACGACAATTAAACGTACCGTACCCGCACCGCTGCGGCTATCTGCCGGCAAACAACGAACTCTAGCCACAGCCCCTGCACCTGCGCGTTGTGCCAAAACTTCAAAATCTTCATTTGTGACTGCGCGATCGCGTGTGCGAAGTATTTGCGGCGCTTTTAACACAGCTTGTTCCAACGATTCGGCATCAGCACCATTTATCGCTGGTTTATGATTAATGACACTAGCAACGTAAGGAATTTCCGATTTTTTAAACTGGAGTGCGCCACTTTGGACGTTACCCAGACGACCACCACCTATACGATAAGCTACCATTCTAATCTCAGCCCCTCGCGCGGGAACTGCTCCATATTGATGATCCAGTGCTTGGGTTTCTGTATCGCGCACTTGAACTATGGTATCTTCTAATGCAGGCTGCTGGATTTTACTGCGTATTTGCGTTCGCTTTTGCAGTTGGTCGGGTTCACGAATTAAAGGCCCAAACTGGACTGTACCACTAAGAGAATCGATAGTGTAATGGCGGTCTTCGGAGCCAGAATCAGCAAAATCTGAGACTTCTTGCCAATTTTGAGGTAAACCACCAGGAGGAGTTACCAAAATATACTCGTTTTCTCTACGTCCTAATACTGGAGTTCCTTGTAATTGTAAAGTTTGACCGGGCGTACCATCACTAATGCCCAAACGTTCATCCCGAATCAGAGTACTGTGACTAGCTCTGACTGTACCGCCAATTGAACGTACTCCTAAACCGATAATTCGTGGAGAATTATTGTAAGTAGATTGACGTGCCTGGGTTGCCGTTAAAACACACCGCAACCAGCGTCCGCGATAAGTGGTAAAACTTGTTACAGGCAATTTTTCAGGTAAATGCAGAATTACATCTGCTCCTTGGGCAGGGTTACCCCCCTGTTGAGCAATTTCGTGAAAACTGAAGCCCTTGGTAGCATCATCAATTTCCCGCAATAATACAGGTTGCCATTTATCACCATCCCAAGCTTCCCAACGACGCGGCGGTTGATTGGGGTTAATGCCGGTAGGTGTAGCCGCAGCCCCTTGAAACGTAATTGCCAGGACATTTCCCTCCAAAGGCTCTTCCGGTTCCAAGACGATGTAAAAACAGTTACCTGGCTGAGGAGTTTCATCAAACAGAATTTGTTCGTTACCTCCCCACTGATTATTGGCTTGGCGAGTCCAGACGTTGGTAAATCGGTCACGAAAAGCTTGAGGAAAGTCTTCGGTTGTTGGAGCGGTTAAAAAGTGCCGCAGGTATGGCTTGCCAATCACTAAAGGCCGATCGGTACTGAAAACTATCGCTTCTGTCGTTTCTGTCCGCAGAGTAGCAACTTCTACCCCAGTAGGGATTATATAGGTTTCTGGCAGGTCAGTTGTTAGATAAAAGGTTAAGTCTGTTTGTGCTGGCGCTGGTGGCTGAAGCCGAATGCCAAGCAATTCTAAAAATGCAATATAATTTTTTCGAGGTACTTGGTTAAACCGAAGCAACATCTGGTCTGTTAACCAAGCAAATACTTCAATGAAGGTAATTCCAGGATCGCTGAGGTTGTGGTCTGTCCACTCTTGACAGTAGCGCGGAATTCGCAGGATGCTCTCTTGCACTAAATCATCGAAGCTGCGATCGTCTAAGTTGGAATTGGGTAATTTAGGTAAAAAGTTAAATTCCACAATAATACCGATTTTAGATTTTGGATTAAAAAATCATGCTGATGTAATTTATTACTCCATGCCAGAAGCTAGGTAATATGGATAGACAAAGCTGTAAATATCAGGTTCATCTTTGAGACGATAGTCGATAATGATATCTACCCTGCCTTCTTCGCCCTTTGTAGAGTAAGTGCTAAATTGCTTATCAATGCCCTTCACTGGGTAAGGTTCAGTTATAACCCGATCAATAATGATGCGTGGTTCCCAAACCTCCAAAGCTTCTAAGACATACAGGCGAATTAACATTAAAGTCTCGCTATTCATGGGTGCAAACGTTAGTTCCGCCAAGCGCGACCCAAAATCAGGTCGATACACCCGTTCGCCCACTCCAGTACGGAGGATAATCCAAATAGATTCTTTAACTTTTTGTGCTGCCGAACTTAGCTGTATTCCCCCTTGCACACTTAAACACATCGGGAAAGCCCAACCAGTCCCTAAGTAGTCCTGTTGCTGACTATCAATTGCATCTGGCATTTAGACAGCCCTCGCTTAACAATTGGTTTATAGTTGCGCTTTAGCGCTAAAACACTCAATACGGACCATACTTCATACATTTACCTTCAAAGATAATGGGACAGGGGATATAAGAATATTCGCCAAAGGTCGAGTTGTAGAGACAGACGCATTAGCAAAGCGGCACGAAGTACAATTTCGCGTCTCTACACATCGGAAATTTTCATAAAACTTGCTTTAACTAAGTGTTTTGTCTGTAAGGGCAAAGTTTCCCAAATCTAAAATCCAATGACCAAAAAGCGATAGTTTGGTATGGCAAAATATATTTTTCACAATATCTTTTGCTGCTTATTAAAAATAAAAATCTTTTAACAGTTTGAGTAAACGTAAAAATTTCTCTAAATCTTATCCACCAGAATCATAACGTTGTCTACTTCTTGTCGGTAGCTTAACTGGCGTGAGTTTGAAGGCAAACATTAGACATTGGTCGAATATGGTAGTTGATTGAGAAGTTCTATTGTGGTTATTATATTATATAAATTTTTTGTAGCATAGAGGATTGGGTGGGATGAGCATAGGGACAAAGTGGATTTTCGTAAGACATTGCACTTTTGATCGAGAGAGATTATTCACGAAGTTTTAGCGTGCAAGATAAATCTCAATGAATAAATCTTAATATTAATTCCAATATTTGTTTTCTAAATACAGGCTTTATCATAAAAGTATCAATTTATGCAGGTTGGGGAACAAATGAGCGATCGCATAAGAATCCAACGGCGGAAACAAATTCCAGACAGCTACTCTTATCCACAATTAGCAACAGACACAAGCGGTTTGAGGATCGGTACTGCTCAAACGTCGGTTATCCATGAAATTAGTCGCATTTCCCTGCATCCCCAAGCGCAACTCACAGTTAGCCAACCAGGAGATGTTTACGAACAAGAAGCTGATCGAGTTGCCCAGCAAGTAATGGGTATGGGCGATCGCACAAATAATAATGCCGTGCAACGCGAGGTAAGCCCCCAGGAGGAAGAGGAAAATTTACAATTAAAATCTCTAGGTAATACGATTACTCCCCTGGTGCAACGCGAAGAAATACCGGAAGAGGAGGACGAAGAGGAAAATTTACAAATGAAATCCCTGGATAATCTTGCGATTCAAAGGGAAGAAATACTTGAAGAAGAGGAGGAGGAAGAGGAAAATTTACAAATGAAATCTTTGGATAATCTCGCCATTCAACGGGAAGAAATACCCGAAGAAGATGAGGAGGAAGAAGAACTTATTCAAGCTAAATCTTCCCTACAAAGGTTTAATGACGGTGGTTTAGCAGCAAGTAGCGATATTTCCAGTAAATTGCATAGTCGCAAAGGACAAGGAAACCCGTTAGCGGGTGATGTGCGAAATTTTATGGAACCCCGCTTTGGTGTAGATTTTAGCAATGTAAAAGTACATACAGATGGCGAAGCAGTGCAAATGTCACGGGAATTAGGGGCACAAGCTTTTACTTATGGTAGTGATGTATATTTTGGTGTAGGAAAATCCCCAGGGAATAATGAGTTGATGGCGCATGAGTTGACGCATGTAGTGCAGCAGGTAGGTGGAGTGCAGCGAAAATGTGCAGCTTGCGAGGAAGAAGAGGAACTCATGCGTAAAGAGGACAGTGCTACTCATTATTCTCCAAGTAAATCGGCAACTATACAGCGACACTTAGGACCCACTCGTTTGCAAAATAATCTGCAAGCCTCTCAACATCTGTTTCCTCTTCATGACCTTAGTCGTACTTCTATTAGCCTCCAACGCTATGCATTACCTGCCAGCTTAGAATGTAACGATGTTGTTAGTTGGCTCGATAGCAACTCACCCTATACTCCAGAATGGGCAGAAACACGCTGTACTTATACATTCAATGGTCAACTACGAGTTACTTTTACTACATTATCAGACGGAAGCGTAGAAGCGAGAGTAACCGGACATCCTAAATTAAGTGTTTCTAAAAGTTGCCCGATTGATAGTCCTCGATGGTCGCCTTCGCAACGTCCCAATCGTGCGGCAGAAGTTACAGCCTGGAACAGGATGAAGGCAACTCTGGATGCTCACGAACAACAGCACCGCAGAATTGGTGAAAAACAACGAGTGATAATGGAAAATAATTTTAGAGTAATTGATATTACCGGTAATGGCAGCGATCGCGAACAAGCGAGAAGTAGCGCAATCAGCCAAGTAGTTGCTGAACAGGGACAATGGCAACAGGATGCTCAAAATGCTCAAGATGCGATCGATCCCTTTAGGGGAGCGGTTCTGTCTTGTCCCTAAAAATTAGTGATCGCTCTGGGGCATTTCCTAAATTTTGACTTTAGTAGATTATTCCGGAATATTGACAAGATATAGCATTTATGCAGCTAGCTATGGCTTGAAAGTAGCAATATAGCCAAATCATAGGGAGACTGGGGGAAATGAGCGATCGCACAATGGACAAGCGTCAGCATAAAGGGACATCAACTGTTGCCAGTCCATCGCTTGTCTCACCAAATACTCCCACACTGGCAAACCCAACACCCAGTTTTGGTTTACTAACAAATAATCCTCCAATCCCAGCTGTAACTGAAGTTTCAACCGACCTTCAACAAGCGCAGCCTGCTGGTGAGCAATCCTTGGAATTACCAGCCATCAAAGAAAAGCCCCTTGGTCACGACATTAGTCGCATATCGTTGCGTCGCCCACAGGCAAAGCTGACGTTTGGAGAACCAGGCGACAAGTATGAGCAGGAAGCCGATATAATTGCAAATCGAGTCATGTCAATGTCTGATTCTGCTGTGCAACGGGAGGCGATGTCAGAGGAGGAAGAAAGTTTACAAAATAAATTCATAAATATATCTATCCAAAGAAATATTTTATTAGATGAAGTACAAACCAAGCCTTTACTGCAACGCGCTACCGATGGAAGTTTACAGGCTGGCAGTAGTCTAGAGAGACAGCTAACCAGCAGTAAAGGTGGAGGAAGCCCACTGGCGAATGAAGTGCATAGCTTTATGGAGCCGCGCTTTGGGACTGACTTTAGTCAGGTACGGGTGCATACAGATGGTGCTGCAATCCAGATGAATAATGAGTTGGGGGCGCAGGCGTTTACCAATGGGAAGGATGTTTACTTTGGGGCGCTTAAGTCACCGGGGAACAATGAGTTGACAACGCATGAGTTGACCCATGTGGTACATCAGACGAGTGGAGTGCATCGCAAACTCGATAGTGAGTCACAAGCACAGAAGTTTGACCAGTCTGTGACCAACGCCAAAGCAGATCAACCTGAAATAGGGACTGAAGTAACAAATGCCTTACCGAATAAGGCGCACCCAAGTAGTTTTCTTAGGACTGAGCCAGCTCATCCAGTAGATTTGAAACAGGACGTTTCATCGGTTCAGCCAAGTTTACCTGCATTACCAGTAGTAGCTGATAGCACACCACTTAATCAGGCATATTCAGAAGCAACTCACTCCAGTAACTCTACATCGGAGAACACTTCCAACCTAGGTAATGAACTAACTATCGGGGCTGAACCCTCCAACGACCCTCATCATGGAGAGGTAGCAAATGAGTTGGCAGATGTTTATGCCCATGAAAAGCCGTCTGAAGTTGCTGACCTGCACCAACCCATTCCTGAAGTCGCTGGAGACTCAGCCCATTTAGATAAAGGAAGTGATCAATCCTCAGAGGGCATTGCTGAGGCTGAACCACCACAAGAACTGCTTCAGATTCCGCAACCAGCTATGCCTGAGTCACCCGATCTTGCTCAGGCTGCTCAGCAAATTATGCAAACAAAGGAGGCAGAGAAAGCTGTACTGGCTCAAACAGTTGAAGCTCAGCGAAATCTCTTGCTACAACAAACAGAGACACAGGTCAAGGCAATCGAGGCAACAACTCAAGGCAAAATTCAAGCCCTTACTGGGGAAATTGAAGCTAAAAAAGCTGGGGTTCAACAAACCTTTAGCGCTACTAAAGCTGCCTTGAAAGGGCAAATTGAGAACCACAAGACAAGTACACAAGCTGAAGCTACTCGTGCGTTGAATGCACTACAGCAGGATGTAGAAACTAAGCGCAAAACAGCAAACACTACTGCTGAGAATGAAGCCAAGCAGGTGGAGCAGACAGGACAAACTGAGGCTACTCGTGCCAGCACTTCAACAGCGGAATCGGCTGCACGAGTCAATGCGATCGCTAAGCAGCAGGGCGATCGCTCTGGCAGTAAACCAGAGGAAAAAACTGCTGCACGTCAGGCTACTGGGCAAGCTGCTGCCGAAGTGGTGAGCAAGTTAACCCCACGGGGACAATCGTTAGCTAAAGACGCAAGAGAATCGGCGCAAAAGGCTGCTCAAGAATTTCGAACGGCTGGACAAAAATTAGCGGCTGGTGTGGGAAATAATACCTCGCAAGTTGAAAAAGCCATCCGAGATAATACTAAAGCTACAACTAATCAGATAGTTACCCAAATTACTCAGCAATTGCAGAAGATAGATGCGCTGCAAACAAAAGCGCTTTCATCTTTTGAAAATTTAAAGTCAAGTTCTATCTCAGGAATTAAGCAAGCTGGTAATTCAGCAGCAGTGGCAGCCAAAAAATCTGGAAAGACCGCAGCAACTCAAGTGAGCCAATTCAAAGTTGCTAGCCTCAATCAGCTTGACAAAGGAGCACATCAAGTTGTTGAGAAACTGAATCAAGTTCCTAAAAATAAAAAAATTGATAACAAAGCGGTTGATAAATTTGTTCAAGAGACAAAGGAACCATTCCAACAAGCACGGATGCAGTTGGGAACAGCACTTTCTTCACAGGTTAGTAGTGCCCATAGCAGCTTGAATCAGCTAGGAGGTTCTGTCTCTAGTCACCTGGATAATTTAAAGCAAAAGGTTACAGGTGAGGCAAATAAGGCTGTAAGTTCTTTGAATACTGGTTTAACCCAAGTTCCAGGACAGACAGATCAACAAACACAACAAGCCATTACTGGTAGTAAGAACGCTAATCAACAATTGATTAGCCAATTTGGTGAAGGAATTCAGCAGAAAATTGATGAAGCCAAGCAGGGATGGGTTCAACAGCAGCAGAAAGTTCATAGCGAGATTCGTAGCAAAGTCGATGAAGGCATCAAATCGAATAAAGACGTAGAAAGTAAAGCGCCAGGTGACTTGGCTCAAGTGGCTCAGACGGCAGCGGCAAAAGCATCCGATCCTAAATGGCTCCAAGTGCTTAAGGGAATTGGGGAAGGAATCTTAAAGGTTTTAGAGGGACTGGCGATTTTTGTCGCTGTTGTAGCTCTAGTCATTCTTCTGCTTCCAGAAGGGATAGTAGCAGCCATAGGAATAGCAGGAGTTGCTGCGCTCGTCGGTCTGGGCTTCCTGGTTTACGGCTTCGTTACATCCTTTATCAACCGCTGTAAAGAATTTGCACAAGCGTTACATGCTGCTGGTGTGGACGACCCGCCTTGGTACATCTATCTTGCTGCTGGCGTTGCTATACCGTTTGTTTCCCTGTTGGATACTGTTGGGGTTTCGCCAATTCTTGAGGGAGCGCTTAATCGAAGTATTCTAACTGGGGAGAATTTGAATCTTACTCCAGAACAACAAGCAGAAAAAATCACTGAAGGGGTGTTAACATTCGCTCTCATGTTCATCATGGGTAGAGTTCTTAAGGGTCTTGGAAAACCAGGAAAAGTCCCAGCAGGTGAAGTCAAACCAGGTGAAGTCAAACCAGGTGAAGTCAAACCAGGTGAAGTCAAACCAGGTGAAGTCAAACCAGGTGAAGTCAAACCAGGTGAAGCAAAGCTAGGTAGTAAGACTAATGCGGATCGACTCATTGTTGAATTAGGGGAAGAACGTGCAAATAAGTTGGTTGACGATTTAACTCCTGATGTGGTTAACAAATTATTAAAAGATCTGACTCCAAGCGAAATCCAGGATTTTGTAAGTCAGCTTAGTAGTTCAGAGAAAGTAAAATTTTTGACTGAAAAGTATGGTAGTGAAGCGCTAAAACACTACGGTTCCGATTTCTTCAAGAACTATGAGGGAGTAACCCAAGACACGATTAACCATCTCCTGCAAAATGATGGAATTGTTAAAGGTGAAATCAAAGGTTGTCATGACCAAGCTACATTTTTGAACGAATTGAATGGTAAAGGTGAAGTTGTTTCAGAAATTCCAGATCCTAGTAATCCGGATGTTGTACGTTATGAGTACAAGCTTTACCAAAAAGATGCTGCGGGGAAAATTAAACAGCCTCCAACGCTTTCTATAGGAAAGGCAAAACTTAAAACAGTGATCAAAGATCTTGCAAACAATCCAGATAAATGGAAGGATATTGGAAATGCAGCCGCTGATGACGCGATTAAGCGTAAGGAATTCCCAAAAGATGGAGGATCTTTTGAAGGAAATGGAAAGGGAATAAATATCCGCGGATTCTACCGCCCAAATAAAGTTGACACTTTCTTCCCAAATTTTTAAGCATCATGAGTAATCTGATTAAAGATTCATTAGTAGATAGTATTTCTCTTGGAACTCCTAGCAGTGTAAGTTCCCTAAAATTAATAACTCAAATTTCAGAACCTAAAGAGTTACTAATTTTAACGAGTTCACTTAACTTTTTTAGCTGGAGTGATTTATTGTATGTTGCTTCCGGAGTTAGGGATCAAGAGGGAGTTGGAATTGACGGCACTGGATTTCGATATCCTACTGATGAGCTAGATCCGGGTGAAGAACCTTTGGAAGGAGTAGAAGTTTACAATCCTCTTGGTGAAGTTCAAATGAGTATTCCAGCTTTTGAGCGTCTTATGCTCCGTTACTTTCGTACAATAATGTCTGAAGCGGAAAAACATAATCATCCAATAGTTGAACAATCCTGGTGGAAAGAATTTGTTGTAATTACTGAAAAGATCGAACAAAGACTTTTACCTAATACATAAATATCTTACTTATTAAATGAGTTCAGTCTTATAACAATGCAAAGTGTAGTGTCTTTGCATAAGATTTAAAAACACTTTTGCAAGAGACTCCATGAGCTGCACTCACAAGGAACAATGAAAATGTGATACATTTTACTCAAGCAGTTGGTACAAAGGTCGGAATGACAGTAGTGCTGCGAGCCTGAGCAAGAGACAGACCTAGATGTCCAGTGGCACAAGGAAATGTGATACCCCTAAGCAGAGTGGGAAACACGTAAGGCAGAATCATTTTTGAAAGGACATCACGCCAGCTGTGACAATATCAATGGAGGTGAAAAATGGAAGTCACCTACACTCACTGTGCTGGATTAGATGTTCACAAAAAAACAGTAGTTGCCTGCTGCATGACTCCTGGAGTTAAAGGTAAAGTTAACATAGTTAGCCGTAGTTTCAGTACGATAACGGCAGGACTGCTAGAACTATCTGACTGGCTTCATAGCCAAAACATTCAACAGTTGGCAATGGAAAGTACAGGAGAATACTGGAAGCCTGTATATAACCTATTGGAATCAGGCTTTGAAGTTTTGGTTGTCAACGCCCAACACATGAAGAATGTCCCTGGACGCAAAACTGATGTACTAGATGCACAGTGGATAGCAGAACTGTTGCGTCATGGTTTACTGCGAGGTAGTTTTATTCCACCCTTGCCACAGCGAGACTTGCGAGATTTAACCCGTCAGCGCACCAACTTGGTACAAGAAAGGGCGGCGGTGGTCAACCGCTTGCAGAAAACATTGGAGTGGGCAAACATCAAACTCGCCTGTGTTGTTACAGATATTACAGGTGTTTCTGCACGGCAAATACTAGCGGCAATTGTCGATGGGCAGGATAATGAAAAAGTGCTAGCAGAATTGGCGAAAGCTTCTTTGAGGAACAAACGCCAACAATTAGAGCAAGCACTTACCGGAAGAATCAGGGAACATCATCGCTTTTTAATTGCTCAACATCTAATTCATTTAGACTTTCTCAAAGAGCAAATAGCGATTTTTGATACCCAGATTACAGAACATATCCAAGCCCAAACCACTACTCAAAACAACTCAAAATCGCCTACGCCCTCTGATTCTCTATCCTCTGCTCTAGAAATTTCACCGGATAATTGCCCTTTGTCTTGGGAAGCAGCAGTGAGTCTGCTGGATACGATTCCCGGCGTAGCACGTAATACTGCTGAAGTGTTACTGGCTGAGATTGGCATCGACATGGCTCGTTTTCCTTCTGCCGCACACTTGGCTAGATGGGCAAGGGTCTGTCCAGGAAACAATGAGAGTGCAGGAAAACAATTTTCTGGGAGAACTGGACAAGGTAACAGTTGGTTACGCAGTGCTTTGATTCAAGCTGCCAACGCCGCCAGTAGATGCAAACACACCTACTTAGCAGTAGTCTATCAACGTCTTAAGGCACGACGAGGTAGGAAAAGAGCTATTGTCGCTGTGGCTCATCGGATTTTAACTGCTGTCTTTCATATGTTGTCTTCAGGTCAACCCTATAAAGATTTGGGGGTTAATCATCTCAATCACCCTCAAAAACAGCATCTGCTCAAACAGATGCGTTCTCGATTGGAACAGCTTGGTTACAAGGTGACTCTCGAAGCACAGACTTCGACCGCACCAAATTAAAAAAACTCTTTTCGCCGTTGTCTAGTGACACCTTTTTTGCTTCTGTTTGAAATTCTGATCTACAGTAGCACTCAACATTGTGCCAATGCATTCTATTATCTTCTTGATTTTCCTAACCGCTACCAACCGTTTTATTTTCAAGGCAGGTCTGATGTCGAGCAACTTCCAGCAACGCAGGTGCTACAAGCGTCTCGCGTCACAAAATCGCATTGCTCCCAATCCAAAATGGTATCATCCACCTACTAAGACTGTGAACTCACCTGCAACAATTTTGTTTACACTTGTGGTTTCTTGAATGGTATCGCCCATCCGACAAGCTGCAAGACCGTTGATCAAAACCGTTTGGCTACCATCAATCACGACACCTGCACCATCGGGAACTACAACTTTCACCACAGGACAGGTGTGAATGTCAGCCGTGAAACTAGCCATTAGTTTAGCCATGTTCTGTGCTGCTTCAGTAATAGTTTTAGCGAGGTTTGCAGTAGCTGCGGGTGCAGCTGGGGTTCCAGCAGCTGCGGTAGCTTTTGCCTGGGCTTTGGCAATATCCTCCACACCCTTAGCGAAAGTTTGAGCTAACAGCGCGGCTTGGGCTGCGGAGATACCGCGCCAAGCTGGTTTTTTACCAATCATCACGTTTAGGCTACCGGGTCCCACGGATAAGGGGCTACCATGAGCGGTCATATCTCCGACACGAGCAGCAGGTCTACCAGGCATAGACAACTCCTTAGTTGAGGTAAATCATCGCACCGTTAACAGTAATTGTACCGTTAGCTTTAATCTCAATATTTCCTTGCGCTTTTAATGACAAGTTACCTGTGGAATTTACGCAAATCGACTTATCGCGATCGCTCATCGTTACTTTATGACCGCCATTAGTTTCAATTTCCACGCAAGCATCACTATCATTTAAATATATTTTATGACCGCCAGCAGTTTCAACGCGCACACCAGTTTTACTGCCACCTTTATCTTCTTCCACAAACTGGAGGGTATGTCCGGTGCGAGTTTTAAAGGTGCGTAACCGCACTTTACCGCGTTGGATCGAGTCATCCACCTTTTCTGGTGGTGCATCCTTACCGTTCCACACACCACCAATGACGTAGGGACGGTGGATATCACCATGCTCAAAGCCGACTAAAACTTCATCGTTGACTTCTGGCAAACAATCAAAACCCCGTCCGTTGGCGGCTCCAGGCGCTACAACCCTTGCCCAATTACTTGCATGGTCTTCGGTAAGGGTGGGAAATTTGACCTTGACTCTACCCCAGCCCTTGGGGTCTTTATTATCGGTAACAATTCCAACCAAGAAAGTTTGACCGGGTTGTAGGTGAGTTGGTGGCGTTAGAGTTGTCAACAAGCTCCCAGCACGTAGCCCCCGGACGCTGAATTCTGTGGTATAAATTCTTTGATTGTAGAAATGGCGGGTTTCGGTAACGTAGTAGTTACCGTTTGTGCGATCGCCTAAACCAGACAGTTTTATAATCCGTCCGGGACGAATTTTAGGATTACCTTCGGCTTTCGCATCTGCATAAATAAACTCTCCTCCCAATTCATCACACAAAGCCTGTGCCATCTTTTCTGCTTGTTTAGCAGTGAACACAGGTTGGTCTACAACAGTCATTTTCGGCGATTGGTTAAGATTGAATTTGTTACTGGTGCTGCTCCCTGGCTCACTACCAGTCTTTGTTATGACCTTTTCTGACCGAGCTGTAGAAGTAATTAATTTTTTTTCCGTGTAGTCCCAACTACGTACCTCGACAGCGCTCACCTGTTCAGCACTGGTCATGCGAGTACTAAAACTACTAATATTAACTAACCATTTCAGTTCTTCAAGAGTTTCCTGACTATCTGGTTTGCGAAAATATATTTCGTTACCCTGAACAAATAACTCAAATCCTATACGAGCCGCTCGTTCTCGCAAAAACTCCATATTAGTTTGGTTTTCTTGAAAGACATACTCATGCGGCTCACCACTATCCTGTACATTTTTTTGATCAGCTTTTAGTCCTACTTCTTTAGCAATTTTCCGCACGATGTCGCTATCAGTTTCATTTAAAAATGAACGATTATGGCGACCTCTATGTAAGCGATGTGAAATATCATAACCACGAATTACAATAGGAGCTTCAGACTTCTCATTAAAGTGAACCTCAATTCCTGTAATTTCACCTTCAATTAGAAAATTATCATTCTCGTTCTTAAAATTCCTATCTTGGGTAGTACTAGAAACAAAACCTAACCGCAGCTTTTTCCCAATTTCAAAATACTTTTCATGTCGCTGAGGTTTATGCTCCGGACGGTCATTAGTGGGAATATAACTATTGTGTACCACCAGCGTAAACATAGCTGGTAAATGGAGACTTTCTTCTACAGTGATTTGTAGCAAATCTTTAATTAACTCCAGAGGAGCTTCTTCCCAACCTTGTCCGCTAGGGAATTCTAAATGCGGACGACATAAATAAAGGCTTTCTTTAACTTCGCTAGGCATATACTGAAGGATAAAGGGTGAAAATTTTCTAATTTATACTTCATACTTTTATCGAGGTGATCTAATTCTGGGATCTTGCGGACGATTTGAACCTTTTTGATTAGTTTGTCTGTCACCAGGAGGGTTCTTCTTATCAACTTCTTGCAAGCTGATATCTACCATTGCCCTGACTGGTGTACCATCAGTGAGAAACATCGTAAGAGTATAGGTTAAACTTGTGATGACGCAGTGAAAATACTCTTGACCCCAAGTAAATTTGTAAACAGGTGGACGGCGGTCATTATTGGTATTATTTATACTACCATTAGTTGAACTGTTGTTTTGACTACTGCCAATAGGTTCTACTCCTAACTTAATTTTATTTATATATTTGTCCATCACTGATTCTTTCATTTCATAAGTATCAAACAGCAACTGTTTTAGAGTAAATTTGTAAGGCTCTACACCAGAAAAGTTTATCTTTGGCAGTAGAGTAGAACCTCTGTTACCTGGTTGATTTTCCCATTTGACAGTTCTTGTAAAGCTAATTTCTGTGGGATTAAACATGAGTTCAATATCTTTAGCTTCATTGTCATAAGCTATTAGCTTTGCTTTTTGAAGTTGTGGTTTAACTTTATGAATTATAATAGGTTGAGCTTTGATTGTATTACTTCCCATTTGATTATTTCTCCTATTAATTATTTTACTAAGCTATAAATAAAAAAATTACCAAGGTAAACGACCCAAATATATACCGTGACGCTCTCGTTCAATTTCCAAACGTTGCCGTAGTCTGTGGTAAACTTCACGAGCTAGGGTTTCTAAATCTGGATAATTTTTATCTTCCAAATCAGAGGGTCTTTGAATCGTTTCAGTTATTGGTTCTATATTTGTAGCAATATCAGTTACAGTTACTTCTCCCCCCTCAGCAAAACCTTTGGGAGAAGGTAATTGTTTCGCAAATATTTTTGGTGATTCATCCATTGAAGAATTCTCTAAATTTTGCCTGCTATATTCCACATCACCAAAGTTAAATATTGTGAATTCATTATTACCATTTAATAATTCTTCAACACTTGACCATTGGGAAGGAGCATTAGTATTATTAGTATTTTTTTGTCTAAAAATTTGTGGAGGTGATAAATAGTCATTGGATTTACTTACATCAGATTTAGAATTGGCAAAAGTATTAAACTGTAGAGAACTATCTATAGCAATACCTTGGTTTTTAATTCCTAAGTCTGGTGAAGGTGAAGTTAGTAAATTTCGAGTTGTTGATAAGTTTAGATCAACGTTTTCTTGTGGTGCTGTTTGTTTAAAAGTATCGACTTTAGTCGAAGGTTTTATAGAGGCTGTGTCTGCTTCCTCTTTTGATTCAAGTGTCGGTGCTGTGGGGAAAATTACATCTTCTGGTAAAGTACCACCACTGTTGAGATAATGTAATACATCTAAATTCTGCTGTGCATCTCTGGCATTGATGATAAACTCTCCAGGGGTAAGCATAGCAGGTATAATATCAGAGGATGCTATTTGCTGCTTCTCTATAGGCTGAGAAGCAGCTACCAACCCACCAGTAGCAAAACCTGCGGGTGCTGGTATCTCGAAAGGTTTGTTTTCTAATGCTTCTATTGGCAAAGTATTATCCTGATTGTGTTGTGAATCAGGTAAATTTGAAATATCTTTTGAATGTGAGGCTTGGGTGTCCTCTGGGATGTCCAAGACATGAAGTTTTTCTAAAATTTGAGGATGTACAACAGCTATTTCAGAAGTTATTATCTGTTTCTCGTTCTCTAATTCTTTTGATGCAGTAGGTTTTTCTTCTATATTAGAAAAGTTAGAAATTAGACTTTCCTGTAACTTTAATGTGGTATTATCTACGTTGGTATTCTGCTTTGGGGAAGTAGGACTTTTTGATATTTCTGAAACATCAACCTCTTCTGAGATTTCTAAACTGGAAGTAGTAGATAATGTTTGCTGTTCGCTCGTTATTGTTCTCAACAGAGTAGATTTATCTTTTGTATTATCTACGGTAACTGCTGGCAAAACGGGTATACTTTCTTGTGATTCTAGAGTTACATTTTGTGATGGAAAACTCAGTTCAGGAAATGACTCTTGTATAGGTGAGTTCTCTGATTTCAACAAAGAGTCTGTTGAATTTTCCTGATTGTAAAGTTTCTCTGGTTGGTTTGAGGTATGTAGCTTACTTTGTTCTTTGGTTTCCTTATCTGGAATGGGAGAATAGGGCACATCCCAATACTTATCGGATAAAGTTTTATCCCCCATAAATTCTCTTTTTAAGGGGGGAATATAGCTAAGGGGGGTTGGGGGGATTTTTGAGGCATCGACATCACTAAACGAGATGTATTGAGACACATTCAGACTGTCTTCTACAATTCTTTTCTGCTGTACTAATTCCTCTGTTGGTGTTTGGATAATTGGTAAATTAGTCTGCTCTGTGATGTTGTCTAATTCGATATCCTGCGGTTCTAAAGTAGGATTTATGAAAGAGGGTTCAGGTATGACTTTAGGAGTGACTTGTTGTTTATCGTTTGGTAAATGTTTCAATAAAATAGGTTGTTCCGCTTTAGCTAAGTTGGTTTTTAAAGCTTCTGACGGAAGTTTTTGTAGTTGATTTTTGGTGATATCTAAGTTAGTATTTTGTGGTTGGGGAGTGGAATTTATGGGAATATTTGAGATAAGACTTTCTGGTGTGATCTCAGTCAAAGGCATCACAAGAGGTTCAAGTTTTAACTGTTCATCGTTGGTATCCCTCAACAATGTAGAGTTTTCACTATTCTGAGGCAAGTTTGTTGAAATGGAAGATTTAGTTTCTTGAGATTTATTTGTAATGATTTTTGAGTCGATACTCTGGTGTAGCGGAGTAGAGTTTTCTGGAGTGTTGAAAAAATTAATTTCCTCTAAATTTTCACTTTGAACTGAATTTTTTATTTGTTCTGAAGTAATTAACTGATTATTTGCTAATTCCTCTAAAAAAATAGGTTTGTCTTGTATTTGAGACGATGTTGGTATTGATGGAACAAGAGGATTTTCTGGCAAATCAGTGATATGTTTTGCTGGAAGAGGACTTTCTGTAAGTCTAATTGTATCAAGTTCAGTCTCAGCAATATTAAAGCTGGAAATTTCTAGTTGTCTATCATCAATAGGAACTATCGTGTTATTTTGATTTAAGGATTGGTCTTGTTTTTTGGACTTTGCTTTAGGTTTTGATTTAGTTGTTTTTTTGGATTTAGATTTTTTATGCTGATTTAGTTGCGACGAATTATTGATATTTTTGTGCTTTTCAATCGGCTTTATGAAAATATTATTAACAATAGGATTTATGCCGATATCGGTATTATCTATATAAGTTTGTTTTGCAGTTGCATCAACTTCGGTAAAATCAATGGGCACGATGTTTGTGAAAATATCAAAATCTTCGTCATCATGCCTATTTTCTGTATTCCATGTGTCCAGATTTATTAATGATTTATGTTGTCGGCGTAGGAATAGTTTAGAGTAATTAATTAATGGCGATCGCAAAGAAAAATAAGACTCTTTTTTTAAAGAAAGTCTGTTAGGTATCCCCAGAGAATTTACTGCTCCTAGCAGCGATGTTTCTATGCCTAGTGTTGGTTTAATTATTTGCATAGTTGGATTTGGATGCAGGATAAATTAATTAGACTGGAAGAATCTCGACTTAATCTCCCGTTGTGTAGGATTACCTCCCCCTCCTTCTTGGGCAATTTTCAAACCTTCATAAGCTAAGGTTAGTTCTTCAATTGCAACGGCATTACCATCTGCTTGTAATGCAGGTGTTTTCCAAGCTATAGGAATTGCACCAATGAGTGTCCAACTCATCATAGTTTCACCAGCTTGATTAAATAAAAGAATGTTGACATTGCGGCGCATAATTATATCCTTATTCTTCTCTTCAAAAATTTGAGTTATCCAGTTCAAGAAACCAAAATGATCTGTAATTCCTCGTTTTAGAGTTACATCGGCAAATTCTGCATGACCTAAATAAATACGTTGTTGATCGTTAACACCACCTTCGTAAAAAACATTTTTCTTAATCTGAAAGCTCAATCCCGAACATTCAGTAAAAGAAGCCGCAATCGTACTATCAATTTCTACATAGAAACGATTTGTGGTGACATAATTCAATTCATGCAGAATGTTGCTATTATTGCCATTATTATTGTTATCAGCCATTACCACCTCGTCGAACCATAGTTTCTTACCCTCTCACGCTGCGATCGCATATCTTCTAGCAGCAGTTCGTAAACGCGATCGCACAGCTTGTCCATTAATAATGAGTCGCCAAGATCGAAGCTAGCAGCAGATACCGCTTTGGTGGCATCATCTGTCGCAGGTATAGCAGCGTATCCAGCAGTCCCACCAATGTCTCCAATCGGAGCTAAAGATGGTTGTATGCGTTCTGAATCCATAATTAAAAGAACCTGTTTCTAATTCCAGGCTAAAGGCACTGCGCCAAAATCAGAATTAGCCAAAGGTCGAACTCAAGATGTCGAGTCTGTTTGTGTTATGAGTCAAACAAGTTAAGCCACTACCACCGTAAACCGCACTAACCCATCCTGGCCCAGTTGCAATGAATCACCATGACTCAAGCGATAATTAACACCTGGGGAAAGAAGATTACCGTTGATATAAGTGCCATTACGGCTGTGGTCGTCTAAAATCATGTAAGTATTTTGATTCCAGTCCCAATGCACTCGCGCGTGTGTTCGGGAAACTATCCCTTCATCGGGAATACCTACCAAGTCAATTTCTGGTACTGTTCCCTGAATTTGCGATCGCCTACCAATACAACCGTTTTCCCCACGCAAATAAAATTCTCTGCCTGTTGTATGCACCAGTTTTAGTACTGGTTGCACACGAGATGGTGGTGAGGGTAGAACCTGCTGTGCGTAGGGAGGTCGAGGCTGATAATTAGTTTGCTCTACCGGCATCTGATTTAGCTGAGTCGAAGGTGGTGTCTGATATTGGACTTGTGGATAAGCAACGACATTAGGAGTAGCTGGTAATGGCGGGTTAGGCTGGACTGGTGCAGAAATCATATCACCCAACGCCGTGCCGCATAGAGGGCAGACCTTAGCATGGTTGGGCAAGGGACGATTAAAATATTCGCAACTAGAGTTAGGGCACCGATTTGCAGCCATGAGCAATTTTATCGTTTTCAGGTATAATCTGTAAAGGAACCAACCCTACTTTTTTTAGCAGGCATTGACCCTCACGGGTAGTAAGCATTTCGGCGAATTTTGAACCGACCTTAGGCAGACTATTATCCTTAGGGTACACTACATTCAAAGGATATCCCAAAGGATAGCGACCTGTTCTAAAACTTTCAACATCAAAATAATATCTTCGGTCACATAAATTCACTTCTGGGTTGATTGGCTGCTTATTAAACTGCAACAGCGGCTGAGTTTCGCGGTTATTGTCATCAACTAAAGCTAAAGGATAGCCGTTGCATTGATTCCAAGTTTTACTGAGAATGCCAAAACTGATGATACCTGCTTCCCCTTTCTCGAATTTAGCCCTGATTTGCTTTTGAGTGTTCTCAGTTATTTCGGTAAATTGCTTAGTAACTTCTTTATATAAAGCAATTTGCTGCGGATCATCTTTTAATACTTGCTGTTGAAAAAAGCGCACTGCTTCCGGTTCTGTAGGAGCATAAGGTTGTATGGGAAGATCCGAACCACCAAATTCTCGCCAGTTGGTGATTTTGCCTGTATAAATTTGCCGCAATTGTTCTAAGCTAATTTTTCCTTTAAGTATTTTTACCGGAGCCGAGTCATCCTTACTAGAACCAACAAATACTAGTAAGCCGTCATAGGCAACAGATTTGCTTTCTAATTCTTGATCTACGTTTAAAGATGTCATTGCAAAATAGGCTTGACAACTTTGTTTTTCTTTATACTCTTCTTTACAACTACGCACCTTCTCTACTGGCACGCTCACAGCCTTTACATCCGAAGATGGCACAGATTGGTAATTAAATGTTACATCTTGTTTCGGTTTGGTTAAAGTTTCTTCAAGAGTGCCGCTCTCTGGTTTTTGTTTTAAAACTGTACTCCATGTGCCGTTGTTTTCTCCTGTATAAGTAAATTCTCCTGCGGGTACAGTGCTGACTTCGGAAAAACCCGATAAAAGTTTGCACCACTGTCCGCAATTACTCGCTCTTAAAGCGGAACCAGGTTTGAAAAAATACCATATCCCTCCTCCAAGCAAGAGCAAAGCCAGAATTGCTAGTAAAATTAAAGGCGATCGCCACATTTTCTCTGGCTGCTCCAAAGCTGTTAAACCTGCTTCACCGCTTGCTTGGTTTTGTTTCGGTAGTTGCAACAAAGCTTTGCGAGCTGCCTCGGCACTCTCAAAAGGTTTATCTAGCCCAATTAAGTGATAAAGAAACTGCTGGAGGTGAGGGTCTGAATTCGACCAATTTTCAGCTTTTCTCGGATTCAGGGGTTGACCTGAAGTGCTATCTACAGCCTTTCCTGCCCACAAATAAAAAGCTACTAATCCTAATGCCACCAAATCTTGTTCAAGTTGAGGTTTTGCGACTTTGGTAGGGGGTGGGTTAAATAAGCTTTCCCAGATAGCTAAATCATCAAGATATATATAAAACTGTTGATTACTCTCTACTTTAATTAAAATGCTATCTAAATTGAGGTTGCCGTGAGCCAGTCCACGCTGCACTTGATTGGAGGGAAAGCGCAGCGATGAAGTATGAAGAAACTGTAAAGTTTGCAGAGTTTGATTGAGTACTTGGCGTACTTGCGGTGCATCCATTGCACCTTTAGCCATCAGGTATTGGCTTAAAGTTTGCGATACTTCTACCTGTTTGGTAATTATATAACAGCGTTCTCCTCGCTCGTCTGCGATCGCTTCCCAAGGCTCAATCAGACGAAAGTTTTGGTTTCTGCCATCTGCGAGACTCACCCCCGCGACTTGCTGAAAAGTCTGTTTGCACTGTCGCGTCTCTTCGGCATTAAAACAACGACTGGGTAAAAGATATTCTTTAATTACTACAGGTTGGTTATCACTAATCTGTATTCCAGAATATAACCGTCCCATAGAGCGCGTACACAAAAATTTCCCAACTTTATAAATGCCTCGATTGCCCTTAATTTCCGAATTTTGCGCTAAAGTCGCTGGAAAACCACATTCCAAACAAAACTTAGCCCCTGATATTTCCTGCGCTGTCTGCAAAGGGCGATCGCAATTTAATGGTGCATTGCGAGAACACGAGTACTCTTTATACAAATATTCCTTTGTCCCCACTTACAAACTCCTTGGCAGATAACCTGTTAGCTGTTACTAAATAATGGGTAGTAGTTCCAAGTGAAAATTATCAAACCTGAATTAAACCTAACTTTAAGGCAGTTACAATAGCTTGGGTACGGCTAGTAACCTTTAATTTTTCAAAAATACTTGTCAGATGAGCCTTAACAGTAGCCACGGTAACATATAAATGTTTAGCTATTTCTTCATTAGAAGAACCTTGAGTTAACCAGTGTAAAACTTCTTGTTCTCTTTCTGTCAAGTGCAGTTTTTGATTGGCTTGCAAACAAGACTCAGAATAAGCCTGAAAACGACGGAAAAAACCACTAGCGACCTCTAAAGGTAGATAAATTTCCGATTTTATCACGGTGGTAATAGCCTCACACAATTGAGTTGCCAAACGGTTTTTATACACATAACCAGCGGCTCCCGCTTGCATTGCCCGGAATATCCAATCGTCTTCTTGATGCGCTGATAATACTAAAACCTTGCCATTATAAGAATTTTCTTTTAAATTTAAGAGAACGGTAATTCCATCACCCCCAGCTAATTCCATATCAAGCAAAATTAAGTTTGGATGCTCTTTGAGTGCGAGTTTTAACGCTTGTTCTGGTGAAGCTGCTTCGCCAACAATTTCTAATAATAATGAATTACTAACACTATAAAAATTCAAGAGTGATCGCAACCCTTGGCGGAAGCGTTGTTCGTCATCTACTAATAAAACAGAAAGCTTTTCAGGAGTAGCCATAATATATAATGTTGATTTAAAAAAAACAAAAAAACTATAGATTAACCCTGTTTCGTTGTTTGTACCCTTGTACTTAAACTTGTTACTAACTCTTAGATCGAGGCAATATCAAAGAAAATTGAGCGCCTCCATTCGGCAAATTTTGACCCCAAAGACTTCCTTGATGGTCAAGAACAATTTTCTTGGCAATGGTTAAACCTAGCCCTGTACCTCCTGAACGACGAGAATAAAAAGGAGTAAATATCTTTTGCAAGTCTTGCTGAGATAGTCCTGAACCTTGGTCAGAGATTTTAATTAGTACTTCACTTTGAAAAACTTGCCAGTTACAGGTAATAGTTCCACCTTCAGGACTAAAATAAACAGCGTTGCTCAACAAATTGTCAAAAACTTGCTTCATTTGTAAGCAGTCTATTGCTAAGCTAGTAGAACTATCAGGCAAAGATATTTGTAGATGCTTTTGATTAATTAAAAGCTGTAAACCTTTGATACTTTCTAAAACTAAACTTCGCAAATCCTGGAGGCTTACCCTTAATTTTGTACTTTGACCACAATAAATCAACTCTGTTAAATTATTATCTAACTCTTCTATGCTTTCACATAAAATTGTTGCATTTTCTTGCAAACGCTTATCTTTTAATCCCAAAGATAAATTTTGCGCGTACAGACCAATTAACCCCAAATTATTACGTAACTGATGTCCTGCACGTTGAATTATCTCCTCAAGCAATTTAATTTCAGCTTTCTGTTGCCCGCACTCCAAATAAATCTCTAAATAGTTGCTCACCAAGACAGCAGATTGCTTAACGTAATTTTGCAAAGTAGGTGAGAGAGATTCATCGCTTAATATTTGGATATATTCAGGCCGTTGATTCCTGTAACCTAGTGGACAAATATAACAATTGCCAACACAAGAATTCAACTTTATTTCATTTAATGTAAAACCAGGAGGAAAATCCAGCAGCCATTCTTCCGACCTTAAGTAAGCTAAGGTATTTTGAGAAAAAGGAAGTCGGGCTGGAGCATAATTAATGACTTCCTCATGAGTTTTCATTAATGGATCGTAATAGACAATCCGAGCGAAAAAAATAGGATTTTGAATTGTTAACTGTTCAAGTTGTAGCTGACATAAGCTTAGTACGTTTAAAGACTGTGAAGATTTATAACCAGTCTTTGTGTGTTGGATAGACGAGTCTACTACCATCGTTTAACTCACTTCTTAAGCTGTAAGGTAAGTAAATTTGTTTTATTTTCTATTAAATGGTAAATGCCCTAATTAATTTGATAATAAAATCTGACTAGATAATATTCAGTACTTTTTTTTTGCTGCACTATTGCTTAAGTATTATATAAGAAAATTTCTACCAATGTATGATTTCATTCATGTACTAATATAGCCATTTTTTTAGTAAATCTTAATATTTACATTTAAATATTACTTAATAGAAAACACTTAAGTAAGTAAAGAGAAATAAAACTAGTACCGCTTGTGTTCGGAAAAAGTCAAAAGGTAAAGCTTAAAAGACTTATACCATAAGCTTTTGGCTGATTTAAGATAGGATCTTTATTTACGCCCCCGTTGTATTCTTTATGTAAACAAATGTAAACAGATTCTTCTTTGCCAATGATCTACTCATGATTAATTAGTATTTTTATCATGGTAAATCTCGACAAAAGTCTAATTAACTTTACCAGGTTGATGCATTTAATCTAGAAGCATCTCCACGCCTGTGAGCATCTTTATGCTTATCTCCCTTCTTCATACACTAGCGTCCATCCTAGCTGGGGGAACCTCCCTCATTAGTACGGAGCAAATTGACTTTAGTCGTCCAGGAAGTCGCAGGGACGAGAGTACCGGACCTACTCTCAATTTGTACTTTTATGATATTCGCGAGAGTAAGCAAGTACAACACTCTGGCAGGCAGGTGGAACGTAAGTTTGCACAATCCGGGTTACAACCTGCCACTGTAACTTGGTCTCCCAGTTGGTTTGATGTATCGTTAATGTTAACGGCTTGGGATAGTACGACTTTAGGCGAACATCGGCTTTTAACTGAAGCATTAACCTTACTGCTGCGTCATCGTTCGCTGCGTGAGGAATTTTTAGCTCCTGAACTGTGTGGCTATGGCAATTTATCCATGACAGTTTCTGTAGAACCACCAGTTGAGGTAGGTTCTTTATGGAGCGCTCTCAATGTTCCCTTGCGTCCAGCTTTATATTTAACAGTTACAGTACCCTTTGAACCACAAAAGACTTCCATACCTTTGGTTTGGGAGCGAATTATGAGCGTATATGACCAACTACAAAAAAATGGTAATGGCAAAGTATCAACTAAGCGGGTAGCGATCGCGGGTATTGTCAAAAATGCAATAACCCAGCAGCCAGTTGCTGATACAGAAATTAACATTCAGGGAGCCGAGAAATCAGCGACTAGTGACAAAGAAGGGCTGTTCTTTTTTGAAGATTTGAGACTGGGTAATTATGTATTAACACTGAAGTGTCTTGATTATGAACCCCAAACCTGCAACGTCTTAATAGATAGCCAAAATTACACAGTTAAAGAAATTTTACTTACACCTGCCTCAGTAATTCAAAATCGTAAAAACTGATAAAGACAGAGATTAGGACTGCATAAAATTATAATCTTTAATCCAAAATGGAGAGACTTTCATGGCAAGACTCGATTACAAAGCTCCTGGTGTCTACGTTGAAGAAATAGACCGAGGTAGCCGACCGATAGAAGGTGTAAGTACAGCAGTAGCCGGATTTGTGGGCTTTACAGAAGATGTGCGTGGCGGGGCTGAGTTATTTAAGCCCATGTTAGTAACCAATTGGACGCAATATCTCAATTACTTTGCCCATACCAACTCTGATGGCTTCACCAACTTCGATGCCTATTTACCCTTTGCGGTCTATGGCTATTTTATGAATGGTGGCGGTCGCTGCTGGATCGCAAGTATTGGTACTCAATTACCAAGCGCTTCCAGAACCGCCACACCAGAAGCCCCATCCTTACAAATTACTGGTCGGGGAAATCGTCCCTCCCTCACCTTTACCCTGCGTCCCGAACAGGTAGCAGGTGGAGCAATTAGTATTGTGATTAATGACAGTGCACCCCGCGCTTTACCTGAAGGTACTGAGGGAGAAGCGCCGCCAAACACAGGTGAGTATTTCACATTACAAATTATTCGCGGTGAGGAAGTTCTCGAAGAGTACGAAAACTTGACCATGAACCGCGAATCAGCAACTCAGGTGGCAACTTATGCGATCGCTGCTTTGCGAAACTCCTTGTATGTCAGCGTTACAGACTCCTCTCCATCTGGACAACCCCTAGCGCGACGACCGGCAAATGGTCAGTACGAACTAACACCTGCGATCGTTGCATCCCCGCCCGATCGCTTTTCACAGGATGTTGAGGGAGTACGCGACGACCGTACAGGCGTGCGCGGGATTTTCGAGATTGATGAAATTACCATGCTAGCTTGTCCCGATTTAATGCGGGCTTATGAAGCTGGAGTAATGAACTTAGATCAAGTTCACGGCATCATGGAACTCATGATTAGCATGTGTGAGGGTTCTGCTAGTGGCGATGTTCCCAATCCACCTAATCGTATGGTTGTACTTGATTCGCCACCAGATCGCGCCAAACCCCAAGAAGTAGTTGAGTGGCTGCAAAGAAGCTTTAACCGTCGCTCTATGTTTGCAGCACTCTATTATCCCTGGATTAAAGTTCCCAACCCGCGCAACGGTGGCAGACCGATACTTGTACCTCCTTGTGGTCACATGATGGGCGTTTGGGGACGAACAGATGAAACTAGGGGAGTTTACAAAGCGCCTGCAAACGAAGTACCAAGAGGCGTAATCGGCTTAAGTTATGACACCAATTTCCGCGAACAGGAACTCTTAAATCCCCTTGGTATCAATTGCATCCGCAACTTTCCTAATCGAGGTATTCGTATCTGGGGGGCACGTACCTTAGTCGAACCTGATAAAACCGAGTGGCGTTATATAAGCGTGCGCCGATTATTTAGCTACATTGAAAAATCGATTGAATTGGGTACGCAATGGGCAGTTTTTGAACCCAACGACGAAGACTTGTGGGCACGGGTGCGCCGTACCGTCAGCAACTTCCTCGAACGCCTATGGCGTGAAGGGGCTTTATTCGGAGCCACACCAGAGCAAGCATTCTATGTCAAATGTGATGCAGAATTGAATCCTCCAGAAACCCAGATTCTCGGTCGTTTGTATATTGAAGTGGGTGTTTGCCCTGTCCGACCTGCTGAGTTTGTCGTCTTCCGCATTAGTCAATGGAATGGTGTTGATGGCGAGTAGTTACTGTTACCCGACTATTTATTTTATTGAAATTTCAGGAGTTGATATATGGCTGAATTTCTTACTGCGGCTCGCTTCTATTTTGAAGCAGATGGAATTACCGAAAAAGTCATCAAAGAACTTAGTGGTTTAGGAGTTGAATCTACCCCTGCTCAGGATATTCATGGTAGTAGTAAGGGAGGTTTTGCAACTCGTCAAGCTACTCCTACTGTCGCTAAATTTACGAATATTACTGTCAAGCTCATTGCTACTGATGATTTGAGACTTTATGAGTGGTACGAAGACTGTAACAAGAATATGGGAGGCGCAAGTCAGTGGCAAGGCAATCGTAAAGATGCTTCGATATCAGTTTACGACCAGTCAGGTAAAATGCAAGCGCGTTGGGAAATTCTTAGATGTTACCCCTGTAAATATACAGGCCCTACTTTGACAGCAAGCAGTGGCGATATGGCGACTGAAACCTTAGAGTTAGTTCACGAAGGTATTAAACGAGTTCCTCCAAGGTAGGGGTACAAATTCAATATAGCGTTGGTTCATGGAGGCATTTAATACCTGCCTCCTTAACTATTCATTTGGAGTGATAAACAATGCCAGAATTTGAAATTCTTACATCACATCGCTTCTACCTAGAATTGCATTTAGATGGATCTAACGACCAGGTAGATGGTACTTTTTTAGAGTGTCGGGGATTTCAGCAGACTCAAGCACCTATTGAAATCTGTGAAGTCACATTAATCAATGGGGCAAAGCCAAAAAAAGTCCAGACGATTAGGACTAAAATTCCTGGCAATGTCAAAAGCGGAAATCTGACTTTGCGTAGAGGTATGACTAGTTCAATCGCACTTTGGAATTGGTTTCAAGCAGTTCAAGATGGCAATTGGGCTAAACAACGTAAAAATGCTTCTTTGACTATTTACGACCAAAATGCAAAACCACAAGCAAGATTTGATTTAGCCGGAGCTTGGGCTTGCAGTTACAAAATTACTGATGTTAATGCCCGCAGTACAGAGATAGAAATTGAGGAAGTCGAAATTGCTTTCGAGGAATTTAAAAGATCGTAGTTGTAGGAAGCTTTATGTTTCAAACAGAATTTGAATTTACGTTACCCAAAGGCTATCTAGACTCTGATGGCAATCTCCATCGCAAAGGGGTAATGCGGTTAGCAATTGCTATTGATGAAATAGCTCCTCTGCGCGACCCTCGCGTTAAGTCTAATCCAGCCTATGCTACGATAATTATTCTGGCTCGTGTAATCACCTCACTAGGGGCATTATCTGAGCTAACTCCTTCAATAGTAGAAAACTTTTTTGCTCAAGATTTAAGTTACTTACAAGACTTTTATCGTCACATCAATGGCTTAGAAAATGAAACAGCCATTTTAGAAGATACTGTTAATAATTCTGAATCTTTAGTTACCAATTAGATATTTTATCGTCCATTTATAATTGTCTATGCGCCGCAAGGATATTGTTTGTACTGAATTTGCCTTTACTCTTCCTAAAGGTTTAGTTGATACCCAAAACCGAGTACATCGTCAGGGAGTCATGCGTTTGGCTACTGCATTAGATGAAATTTTATTGCAAAAAGAACGTAAAGTTCAAGAAAATTCTGCTTATGGGGTTTTAGTGATGCTTTCACGGGTAATTACCCGCTTAGGTAGCCTTACTTCTGTTAGCCCTAATTTGCTGGAAGGTCTTTTAGTCAGTGACTTGGCTTATCTTAGGGAATTTTATAATCGAGTAAATCAACAAGGAAATACTCATATACCTACTGAATGTCCTCATTGCAATACTAAGTTTTCAGTGGAGCTAGAATTAGCGGGGGAGTCATAAGCTACCCCTCTGATATGTTATATGAGGAGGTAGCGTTTATTGCTTACCACTTTCACTGGTCACAAGATGATCTTTTAAATTTAGAACACACTACACGTCAGCGTTGGGTAGAAGAAATAAATAAGATTAACCAAAAGTCAGGAGATTAGTTTATTGAATAGTTGAAGAAAATGCAAAATACAAAATTCAGACGACGGTAATTAGTGCGAGATTCAGACCCGTGACGCAATTGTTGAACACCAAATCTGTATATTTGGTGGGGGACTTAAAAAGAATGAAATTCAAACTAAGGCTTCGCACTCTTTTTCATGCGCTCCTAAGTAGCTCTAGAAAAAATGAATTGTTTCTTGTTAATAGTTTATATTTTTTCATAAACAATTAATAATATTTAATAGTTAATACAAGTTTTTCATCCCTAAAATAGGATTTACTATAGATAAATAGATTATCCTTTTTGTAGAAATAAAGTTTTAATTTTTTTGTCAAAAAATATCATAACTTAATTTTATATTATGAAAGTAAAAGTTTTTAATTCACAGACGTTAAGTGAAGTCAAGGAACTTAACCTAGCTTTAGCAACCAGGATACAAGGTGAATGCATAGTTGGTCGTTCTCCTAACGCAGGTTTAGTCATCGATAGTCCTGATGTGAGCCGACTGCATGGTAAGTTTTTGTACCAAGATGGAGATTATTACTTCTACGACCTTGGTAGTAGAAACGGCTCAATAGTTAACGGTTATCTGGCTCAGACAAATCAAAGCTACAAATTGAAGGCTGGGGATGTTATTCGCATTGGTGAGTTTGTTCTCACAATTGAAGAAATGAACTCAGTATCTGAAGATTTACCAGAAACTGTCTACAAAAGCCTAGACGCTACAGTATTTTCAGGTTTACGAGAAGCCGCTAATTTAGATATTTATAAAATCTCTAATCAACCTCAAGAAGCTGTTAATGAAGTTTCTGAATCAGTAATTGCAGAAAAAGTTAGTGAAACCTCCAATCCAGATGTTCAGTCTGTAAAGTCTACAATTGATACTTCTGATGTGATTAATTTTCAAGAAATAACTAATTTTCAGGAAGTAACTTTTGTTCAATCCCAGGAAGCTGAATCTGAGGTAATAGCTCAAACTCCAGAAAGAATAAGTGAAGTTTTTGAAATAACTTATATTCAATCTCCTGAATTATCTGAAGAACTAACAGTTTCCCAAGTAAGTACCGAAACTTATCAACCAGCAGAAGAACCAACAGTTTCCCAAGTAAGTACCGAAACTTATCAAGCAACTGGAGAACCAACAGTTTTTGAAGTAAGTACTGAAACTTATCAAGCAACTGAAGAACCAACAGTTTCCGAAATAACTACTCAAACTAGTCAAGCAACTGAAGAACCAACAGTTTCTGAAGTAAGTACTGAAACTTATCAAGCAACTGAAGAACCAACAGTTTCTGAAGTAAGTACTGAAACTTATCAAGCAACTGAAGAACCAACAGTTTCTGAAGTAAGTACTGAAACTTATCAAGCAACTGAAGAACCAACAGTTTCCGAAATAACTACTCAAACTAGTCAAGCAACTGAAGAACCAACAGTTTCTGAAGTAAGTACTGAAACTTATCAAGCAACTGAAGAACCAACAGTTTCCGAAGTAACTACTCAAACTAGTCAACTAACTGAAGAACCAACAGTTTCTAAAGTAACTACTCAAACTGCTCAACCAGCAGAAGAACTAACAGTTTTTGAAAATACTAGCTCTATTCCTGAGGTTATTTCTGATTTAACTACTATTGAAACACCTGAAATAGTAGGTGAAGTTTCTAAAGAAATAACTCCAACACCTGCTGAAGATACTTATTTTCAGGCTGTTGAGGCTTTAGAAACAACAGAATATGTTGATGCGATCGCGCTACCAGAAAAAGATGCTGTATCTCAAGTTACTGATACATCAACCATTGACTTAGCAATGACAGCAGTGGAAGAAGTCAGCGAACCCTCGCAAACGAGTATTGAACTTAAAAGCGAAAGAGAAACATCTCAACTAACAGAAATTCAGGCTGCGGAAGTAGAAGTGGTGGAAGATGTTGTGGTATGCGCTCAAGCACCTGCTGAAGAATCTAAAACAAAGGCGATCGCACAAACAAGTGATGTTAAATTTCCTAATGTAGCATCTTTACAAATACCCGTAAACGAAACTCCTAAAGTTTCCTCAGTTATTTCCACAAAATACGTAGCGCTCATAGCTCACGAAAGTAAAAAATCAGATTTGGCAAAATTTGTTGCTCAACATCAAGAGTTTTTCTCACAGTGTTTAACGCTTGCACCACCCTCTATTAGTCAAATATTAATCCAGGAATTAAATATATGTATCAGTTTGCAAATTCCTGCTACAACATCTGGAGGATATCAAACTATTGCTTCTATGGTTGCCTCAGGAGATATCTTGGCAGTGATTTTATTGAAAGATTTTATGATGGCTCAATCTAGTCAGGCAAATGAAGAAGCACTGTTGAGGGTATGTAACATCAACGAAGTTTTAGTTGCAACCAATATCCCTACAGCAGAAGCGATTGTACATTACATTCAATTTAAGGCATGATCGCGCTCTTCTTAATTTTCTTCGTCGTTAAATCCGTAATATTTCTCCAACCATTGCAACAAACCATCCTCCACTGGGGTCAAGTAAGCGCAAATAAACGAGAAAAAGTGTCATAAGACGGAATACCGTTTGGCAATTCTAAAAATTCTTTAAACCACTGATGTTTAGAATCTCCGGCGTTGCATAATAGAGGGATGAATTGAGGTGATCTACTGTGCAATGTCCATACTGTGACTCTACTGAAATAAGAAAAAATGGTAAACGAAGAGGTAAACAAAATCACATTTGCGTCAATTGTGGTCGTCAATTTATCGATGTTTACAGTCCACCAAAAGGGTACTCAGATGAAATCAAGCAAGAATGTTTAAGGTCATACGTTAAGGGACTTCCAGGAAATAAAATATACATTAAGTAAGTCGGCGTGAAAAAACCAAACTATGTAAAGATATATAAATATAGAGAATGCATCTAGCAAGGTAACTGAAGATATGGGCGCTCGTTTAAGAGTATTCCTGACTCGTGAGCAAGACAAAAC
>JAESGY010000127.1_pt1 | contig 64769 bp, 58 predicted proteins | sample 9269841 | NCBI WGS metagenome assembly JAESGY01 (sample SAMN17022865, study PRJNA683097) | algae metagenome | isolation source: Spirirestis rafaelensis WJT71-NPBG6 and co-occurring heterotrophs from... | place: USA: Pinto Wells, Joshua Tree National Park, Colorado Desert, CA | collected 2006-08-15 | reverse complement strand
GGTCACGCCCATCCCCGCGCCGCCGCCCATGACGGCGCGGGGCGGCCCTGATGCGGCGGAGGTCGAGTTGCAGCACGCGCTTCGCGGCGGCGTCATCCAGGGCATGGTCAGCATCCCCAATCAGTCAGCCGGCATCCTGATCCAGCCGGAAGGGCGGGATTGGCGCAGCTTCCGGACCCGGACGTTGACCATCGCCGGCGCCGCGCTCGTGCTCGGCATGATCCTGCTGCTGGGCATCCTCTATTTCTGGAAGGGGCCGCAGCGGATCGAGGCCGGACGCTCCGGCCGCAGCATCGAGCGCTACGGCCCGTTCGAGCGGGTCAATCACTGGATGGTCGCGTCGAGCTTCGTCATCCTCGGCCTCAGCGGGCTCAACATCACTTTCGGCGCCTATGTGCTGCGGCCGGTGATCGGGGCGGAGGCCTTCACCACGCTCACCCTCTGGACCCAGACGGCGCACCACTTCCTGTCCTTCCCCTTCACCCTCGGCGTCATCGTCATGCTGGTGATCTGGGCGAGGGACAACCTGCCGGCGCGCGTCGACCTCGCCTGGATCCGGGCGGGCGGGCCCTTCGCCAAGGGGCACCCGCCGGCCGGCCGGTTCAACCCCGCGCAGAAGGGCCTCTACTGGTTCACCATCCTCGGCGGGCTGGTGGCGGCGGTCAGCGGCTACCTGCTGATGGCGCCGGCGCTCCTCGACAACATCAGCACCCAGCAGGTGGCGCATGTCGTCCATGCCGGCATGGCCATGCTGATGATCACCGCCATCCTGGTGCATATCTATGTTGGCACGATCGGTGCCGAGGGCGCCTTCGAGGCCATGTCCACCGGCCGCGTCGATTTCAACTACGCGCGGGAGCATAACGGCCTCTGGGTGGAGGAGCGGCTGACCGAGGCGCGGCGGAGCGTGGCCCCCGCCAATGCCAGGACGGCCGGAGCCGATTGAGGGAGGCTCCTCAGCCGGTGGCGTCGCGGATACGGTCCAGGTGCAGCTCGGCCCTGGCGCCCCAGCCCTTGACGCCTTCCGGCACGTCCGGCCGGAAGGCCTCGTAGAGCCGGAAGCCCGTGCGGTTAAGTTCCTCGGGCGGCAGCCGGGCGGCGAGGTTCTCCATCGCCGCCCGCACCTCCGGGAGCCGCTCGCCGAAAGCCCGTGCGACATAGGCTTGCACGGCGCCCGGCTTCGCGGGCCTGCCATCCGGTTCTGCGGCAAGCAGCTGGCCATCGCTCTCAGTCACCGGGATCTCGCGCCCGAGCAGGCGCACCGTCTGGCGCGCCTGTTCGGGGCGTTCGCCCTTCGGGCCGGCCTCATGCTCCTCGGCGAGGCCCAGCCGCTTCGCCTTGGCGCGCGCCGCCGTGCCGGCCACGGCGCTGGCCAGGCTGAGCGCCGTCCCGGGCGGGTGGCCGAGCCGCTCGGCGACCACCGCCGCCCAGAGGGTGAGGACAGGGGCGCGGTTCACGCGGATCGGGCGGTTCGTCATGTCGGAAATCTGGGGCTTCGCCGCCGGGCTTGCATCGGCCATGGCCCGGCAACGGAATCGCTACTGTTTGAGATGTACCTCCCGGGCCGCTCGCGCTTTGTCATTCCTGGCCGGCCAGGAAAGGCCGGAGAACGGCGCGCGGTGGCCTCCTGGGTGACCAGCGCCGGAAATACAGGGGAAAGGTGAAGTGGATGGCGGACTGGGTTGTGCGTCGGGGCAGGGGCGGCGGAGCCATGCCGTGCCGGCCGGGCGGGGCAATGGGGGGAGGCTGCTGATGCCGCTCATGCTCGCGCCTCGCTCCATTGCGCCGGCGCTGCTGCACAGCTTCATCTCGGGCATTGGGGAGCGGGCGGCGCCGGAGGACCTGGCCGGCCTGCGGATCGGCCTGCCGCTCCGCCTGCGCCGTGCGGCTCGGCCGAGCCGCGGCTGCGCACTGGAAATCCTGGCGCCATCCGGCCGGCCGCTCGGCTGGCTGCCGCGGGAGGATGCCGCGGTGCTGGAGGCGCTCGATTGCGTCCCGGATGCTGCCGCGGTGCGGGTGAGCGGCATAGTCCCCGCCTTCCAGCGCCCCCGGGTGCAGATCGTGATCGAACTGCCGGCCTGGCCTGAGGAGGTCGCGCCCGCCGCCTGAGAGGGTGGCGAATCCCTCTCCGCCCGCCGATCACGCCGTGCCGGCCGGGCAGCGCTGCGGCTCTGACATAAAGGGCGTGCTCCGACCTGTCCCGTGCCGCCGGGAGGATCTGTCGCGGCGCGAACGCCCCCGGACAGGGGAGCGGCCGGCCTGTCCGGGACAGGGGCGGCCAGGCAACCCGTGGCCATCCGATCCCGCGAAGCCGCCCGCCGCGGCAGCAAAGGCTGGGTCCATGCGCGGATCGGGACTGGCCAGGACGCCATGGCAGGCTATCACCGCATCCGGCAATGATTCGGAGGATGCGATGACGATCCGGAGTCTGGCGGAGGAGGGGCGGCTCTCCGGCGCGGTGGTGCATGGCGGGCTGGTCTATCTGGCCGGGCAGGTGGCCGATGATTCGAGCCTGGATGCCGAGGGGCAGACCGCCGACATCCTCGCCCAGATCGACGCGCTGCTGGCCGAGGCCGGTACCTCCAAGCGCAACCTGCTCAGCGTGACCGTGGTGCTGGCCGACATCGCCGACGCGCCGGCGATGAACCGCGCCTGGGACCGATGGCTCGACCCGGCGGCCAAGCCGGCCCGCATGACGATCCAGGCCGCGCTGGTCGATCCCGCTTGGAAGGTGGAGATCACCGGCATCGCCGCGCTGGACGGGGGGATGCGGGGGGCGTGACCTCTCGGGCCGCAAGGCATCGCCCGCCAAGGGGGTTCGGTACCGCGCTCGGCCTGTCCTTCGCCCTGCTCCTGCTGGTGGCGGGGGGCGTGGCCGACCAGGGCGGCATCCTCTCCCTGGTGGTCCTGGTCGGCGCGGCGGCGGCGGTCGGTGGTCTCTACCTGCTTTTCCCGCACGGTCCCCAATTCGCCCTCGGTACGGCAACGGGCCTGGCGATGTATGCCTGCCTCTATGCCGTGCTGGGCCAGGCGGGGTTTCCCCATGCCGGGACGCTCGCCCGGTCAATTGCTTTCCTGGTGCCGGTGACCGCCTTCGTGATCGCCTGCTGGGTGCGGCAACATGCGCTCCGCCGCTGGGTGCAGTCGGGCGAGCAGGAGATCGCCCATCTTCCGCGCATGGCCCGCTGGCTGGGCGCCATCGGGGCGGTTGGCGTGGTCTCGCTCTCGGCCCCCATCAACCGAATGGACGCGGCAGGGCAGGGCACGGCGCTGCTCGTGGCCATGACGGTCATCGCCGGCATCAGTGTCATTGCCATCGCGGATGTGGTCCGGCTGCTGGTGGATGTCGCGGTCATCTTCCGGGCAGTAACGCTGCGCCTTTCCCGCCTCGCCGTGCCGATTGCCGCCTTCTCGAGCCTCTGGGCGCTGCTGGTGGTGACCTTCGGCTCGCTCTACCGAATCGCCGACGGGCTCTCGAAGGCTCCGCTTTTCCATGGGCCAGGGGGCGCCATGCGGATCGGCTTCTCGGATGCGCTGCATTTCAGCGTCGTCACCCTCTCCTCCGTCGGTTATGGCGATATCAGCCGGTGGATGACGGCATTCGGGTGCTGGCGAGCCTGCAGATGCTCTTCGCCCAACTCCTGCTGCTCTTCGGCTTCTACGAGATCATGCGGGGCAGCCGGGCCGGCGGGCCGGATGCCGCGGCGGGCGGGGGTGGGGGCACGTCCGCCCATCCTGCGACGGCCTCGCCGCCGGCAGGGGCCCGCCCCGGCGCCGCCGGGGATTAGGCACGGTTCCGCCGCAATCCGCGGCGATCACTGGAATGTGGGACCGGGCGGCAAGGTTGCGCCCGCTTCCCTTGGAGGATGCAGGATCGATGACCGACGCGGAACGGGCCGCCTTCTGGCGCGGCAAGCGCGTTCTGGTGACCGGAGGCGCCGGGTTCCTCGGCAGCGCGCTGTGCCACCGCCTGGCCGCGCTCGAGGCGCGCGTCACCGCCATCGATGCGATGATGGAGGATGGTGGCGCCAATATCGCCAATCTCGAGGGCGCCTCGGTCCTGCTGGTCCGCGGCGACATCCGCGACGTCGAGCTGCACTCGCTCGCCAGGGATGCGGATGTCCTGTTCAACATGGCGGCGCAGACCAGCCATATGGGCGGGCAGCGCGACCCGGTCGTGGATATCGCCATCAACGCCGTCGCCCAGGTCCGGTTGATCCAGGTGATGCGGGAGGCGGCGCCAAAGGCGACGGTGGTCCACGCCTCCACCCGGCAGTTCTACGGCAAGCCGCTGCGCCTGCCGGTCGATGAGCTGCATCCGGTCCAGCCGCCGGATGCCAATGGCGTCTCGAAATTCGCCGGTGAGCAGTACTGGCTGCTGGAGCAGCGCGTGCTCGGCCGGCCGGTCGTCGCGCTCCGCCTGACCAATTGCTATGGCCCGCGCCTGCGCATCCGCGACGCCCGCCAGACCTTCCTCGGCATCTGGATCCGCCAAGTCCTGAAGGGCGAGCCCTTCGAGGTCTGGGGCGGCGAGCAGCTCCGCGACCTGACCTATGTGGATGACGTGGTCCGGGCCTTCCTGCTGGCCGCCGAGAACGCCCCGCGGCCGGGGGTGGCCGGGCAGGTCTTCAATCTCGGCGGCTCGCCGCCCGCCTCCCTGATCGAACTCGCCGACCGGCTGATCGCCGCCAATGGCGGGCAGGGACACTATGCCGTGAAGAGCTTTCCGGCCGATCGCGCCCCCATCGACATCGGCAGCTACCACGCCGATGACCGCGCCTTCCGTGCCGCCACGGGCTGGGCACCGCTGGTCGGGCTGGATGAGGGCCTGGCGCGTTCGCTGGAATGGTATCGCGCGCGGCTGGCCGACTATACCTGAGGGGGCGATCCGGGACCGCTGACATGAATGCTCCACAGACCATGATTCCGCAGGCCAATCCCGGCGCCGGCTATCTGGCGCAGAGGGAGGCGATCGACGCCGCGGTGCAGCGTGCCCTCGGCTCGGGCTGGTATATCCTGGGCCAGGAGGGCGAGGCCTTCGAGCGGGAATTCGCCGCCTGGCTCGGCACCACCCGCGCTGTCGGCTGCGCCAATGGCACGGATGCGCTGGCGCTGATCCTGCGGGGCCTCGGGATCGGGGAGGGGATGACGGTCGCCACCGTCTCCCACACCGCGGTCGCGACCGTCGCAGCCATCGAGATGGTCGGCGCCGTGCCGCTGCTGCTCGATATCGACCCCGATACCTACACCATGGATGCCGAGGAACTCGCCTCGGTGCTGGAGGACCCGCCGCCCGGCCTGCCGCCGATCCGCGCCGCCATCGCCGTGCACCTCTACGGCCAGGCCTGCGAGCTCGACCCGATGCTGGAGGCCGCCGCGGCCGCCGGCGTCGCGCTGATCGAGGATTGCGCCCAGTGCCATGGCGCGACGCTGCATGGGCGCAAGCTCGGCACCTTCGGCGCGGCCGCGGCCTTCTCGCTCTACCCCACCAAGAATCTCGGCGCACTCGGCGATGGCGGGGTGCTGGCGACCGATGATTTCGAACTCGCCGACCGCATCGCCGCCATTCGGCAGTATGGCTGGAAGGAGCGCTACATCTCCTCCCTGGTGGGGGTGAACAGCCGGCTAGATGAGGTGCAGGCGGCGATCCTGCGGGTGAAGCTGACGGCGCTCGATGCCGGCAATGCCCGCCGGCGGGAGATCGCGGCGGCCTATGACGCGGCGCTGGCCGGCGGGCCGCTCGCGCCGCCGGTCCGGCGGGAGGATGCGGAGCACGTCTTCCACCAGTATGTGCTGCGCAGCCCGCACCGCGCCGATCTGATGGGGCGGCTGAAGGGCATGGGGATCGGCACGGGCATCCATTATCCGGTGCCGGTGCATTTGCAATCCGCCTACCGCGACCGCGTGCCGCTGGGCCCGGCCGGCTGCGCCGAGACGGCGCGGGCGGCGGAGGAGGTCTTCAGCCTGCCGATGTATCCCGAACTGACGGATGCGCAGGTGGCGCAGGTCTGCGCGGCGCTGCGGAGCCTGGCGGGGTAGGGCGCGTCCCACCCGGCATGGGCGGCGCACGCCGGGGCCCGAGGCCGGGCCGCCCGGCGGGCCTGGCATGATCCGCCGGACGGCGCCGCCCGGCGGGCCCGGCCGCTACCTGCTGCTCTTCCTGGCGCTCTATCTCGGCTGGGGCGTGCTCACCCCCTTCCTGCCGGCGGTGCTGGCGGGGCAGGGGCTCGGGGCGGAGGCGATCGGCCTCATCCTCGGCGCCGGCATGGCCCTGCGGCTGCTGGCGACGCCGCTGGTCGGGGCGCTGGCGGATCGCCGGGCGGCGCCGCGGGCGGCGCTGGCCGCCATGCTCCTGCTCGCCGCCCTGGCCGCGCCCGGCTTCACGGTCATCGGCGGCTTTGCCCCGCTGCTGGCAATCGGCCTGCTGCATGCCGCGGCCACGGGACCGGTCGGCGCCCTGCCGGATGCGCTCGCCCTGCGCGCCGCCGCGCCGGGTGGGCGCCTCGACTACGGCCTGGTGCGCGGGACGGGCGCGGCCGCCTTCGTGGCCGGCACCGTGCTCGCCGGCCTCGCCGTAGGGGCGGCCGGTGGCCCGGGCGTGGCGATCTGGCTGCATGCCGCCTGCTTCCTGCTGGCCGCCGGCATCACCCTCGCCCTGCCGCCGCCGGCGCTGCCCGCGCTGGTCGTCGCGGTGCCGCGCGCCGGCACCCTCCGGCCGCTCCTCGCCCTGCCGGCCTTCCGCCTGCTGCTGCTGGCGACTGCGCTGATCTCCGGCAGCCATGCCCTCCATGCCGGCTATGCCACGCTCTACTGGCAGGCGGCCGGGCTTGGGCCGGAGGCGATCGGCCTGCTCTGGTCCCTGGCGGTGGGGGCGGAGGTGGGGGTCTTCCTCCTGTTCGGCCGCCGTCTGCTGGGGAGGCTGGGGCCCGGCGGTCTTTGCGCGCTTGCCGCCGCGGCCGGCGTGCTGCGCTGGTCGGTCATGGCCATGACCGCCGCACTGCCGGCGATGCTGCTCGCCCAGCCGCTGCACGGGCTGACCTTCGCGGCGCAGCACCTGGCGGCGATGGCGGTGATCCAGCGCGTCGTGCCGCCGGCGCTCGGCGCCTCGGCGCAGTCGCTCTATGCGGCCCTTGGCGTCGGAGTGTCCGGCGCCTTGGTCACCATCGCCTCCGGCGCGCTTTATGGAGGCTTCGGCGCCGCGGCCTTCTGGGCCATGGCGCTGCTCTGCCTCGCCGCGCTGCCCTCGGCACGGGCCTTGCAGAGCCGCCTGGCATGACCGCGCCCCCGACCGGTTATGCTCCCCCGGTCACCCGGAGGGACCACCCAGGGAAAGGGCTGGTCGCCGGGCTCTTCGCAGGTGCAACATCGCCCATGCCCGACATCGCGCCCGATCCGCTCCAGGAACTCCTCGCCCGCCTGCGGGAAGCCCGCGACGCCGCCGCGCAGGATCCCTTCGGCGATCCCGTCCTGCTCATCGCGCTCGCCATCAGCCGGCGCATGGATGATGAGCGGCTCGACCTGGATGGCCTCGCGGATCTGGTCCAGCGCCTCTCCGACCTGGCCGCGACCGACCGCGCGCGGCGCCTCGCCGCCTATGTCGGGCTGGGGGGTGGCACACCTTCCCTGCCGACGCTGGCCGAGCGGCTGGTCCGGCCGGATCCGGAGGACAGCCCGATCCCCTTCGCGCGTTACCGCGCCCTGATCGAGACGCCGCGCTTCGCGGCCGTCTTCACCGCCCACCCGACCTTTTCCTTGCCGCCCGAGACCGGCACCGCGCTGGCCGAGGCGGCGAGCGGGGCGGAATTCCCCGCCGGCCTCACCCACCGCCCGTCCCCGCCCACGCTCGCCGAGGAGTTCCGCCAGGCGGTTGCCGCCATCCAGCGCGGGCGCGATGCCCTGGACGGCCTGGCCGCCGCGCTGCTCTCGGCCGCCAAGGGTGTCTGGGGCGATCGCTGGACGACACTCATCCCGCGCCCGGTCCTGCTTGCCTCCTGGGTCGGCTATGACACCGATGGCCGTACCGATATCGGCTGGTGGGACACGCTCAGGCTGCGCCTGACCATGAAGCGGCTGCAGCTGGAGCGGCTGCAGGCCCGGCTCGCACCGCTTGGCGATTGCGCCGCGGCGCTGGGCGGGCGCATCGGCATGGCGCTGGAGGCGGTCGAGGCCCAACTCGCCGCGGTGCCCGACAAGCCGGAGCCGGAGGCCGTGCAGCGCCTGGCGGCCGAGATGCTCGAGCGGCGCGAGGCGGCGCTGACCGGCATCGACCCGCTGCTGGCGCTGTTCCCCGCCGCCATCGCCGCCGCGCCGGACGATGCGACCCGGATGGCCCTGGCTGTCGCCCGCGGCGGCCTCGCCGCCCATGGCCTGGCGCTGGCCCATACCCATGTCCGGCTGAACGCCGCGCAGGTGCACAATGCCGCCCGCCAGCGCCTCGGCTTCATGGCCTCCCCGGATGACATGGCGCAGCGCCGCGGGCTGCTCGCCGCCATCAACACCGCGCTCGGCGAGGTCCGGGCGCAGCCGGTCGATTTCGGCGCGCTGCTCGCCGAGCAGGCCTCCGCCGTGCGGCTGATGCTGACCTGCGCGCAGATCTTCAAGCATGTGGACGGCTCCGCTCCCATCCGCTTCCTAATCGCCGAGACCGAGACGGGCTACACGCTGCTCGCCGCGCTCTGGCTGGCGAAGCGCTTCGGCGTCGAGCATGCGGTCGAGCTCTCGCCGCTCTTTGAAACGGCCGAGGCGCTGGACCGGGGCGAGCGGGTGCTGGAGGAGGCGCTGCGCAGCCCGCATTACCGCGATTACCTGCGCCGGCACGGCCGCATCTGCCTGCAATTCGGCTATTCGGATTCCGGGCGCTATGTCGGCCAGCTCGCCGGCAGCTACCTGGCCGAGCGGCTGAAGCTCCGCCTTGTCGAGCTGCTGCGGCGCCACAAGCTGGACGGCATCGAGGTGGTGCTGTTCGACACCCATGGCGAGAGCGTGGGCCGCGGTGGGCATCCGGACAGCCTGGCCGACCGGCTCGCCTATCTCTCCCCGCCCCAGGCGCGCGCCGCGCTCGACGGCGCCGGGCTGAAGCTGCGGGAGGAAACGGCCTTCCAGGGCGGCGATGGCTATCTGCTGTTCGGCACGCCGCAGCTTGCCTCGGCGACCATCGCTGGCATCGCCGCGCATGCCTTCGCCCCGGTCGGGACGGTGGACGACCCGGTCTACCACGAGGCCGATTATGTCGCGGATTTCTTCGCTACCGTCCGGCGGGAGATGCAGGCGCTGGTCGCCGACCCTGGCTATGCCGCGCTGCTCGGCGCCTTCGGGCCGGGGCTGCTGGACCTCACCGGCTCCCGCCCCGCGGTCCGGCAGTCGGACGGCATGGGCGGGCCCATGCGCATCACCCATCCCTCCCAGCTCCGCGCCATCCCGAACAACGCCATCCTCCAGCAGCTCGGCTGGATGGCGAATTCCATCCATGGCCTCGGCATGGCGGCGACCGCCAATCCGGATGCCTTCAACGACTTGCGCGAGCGCTCGCCACGCTTCAAGCGGGCGCTCGCCCTGGCGGCGCGCGCCGCAGCCTGCTCCGATCTCGGCGTGTTGCGGGCGGTGGTGGATACGCTCGATCCCGGCCCCTGGCTGGACCGCGCCGGCTTCACCCGCCGACCGGGCCGGCGGGAGGAACTGCTCGCCGTCGCCGGCGCGGTGGAGCAGCTCGACCTCGATGCGCCGACCCGCCGGCTGTTCCGCCGCCTGCAGGCCGACCACCTGGCGCTGCGCCATGCCTGGCCCGACCTGCCGGCTATGCCGGACCGGCTGGTGCTGCTGCATGCGCTGCGCCTGACCTTCATCCACCGCATCTGGCTGCTGGCCGCCGACCTGCCGGAGTTCAGCCCGCGCCACGGCGCGACGCGGGAGACGCTGGTGCTGCGCATCCTCCAGCTCGATGTCGAACCCTCCCTGCGGCTGCTGGACGATGTCTTCCCGGCCGCGCCCGGTGCCGTGGTCGGACTCGATTTCCACGAGCCCGCCCCGCCGCGCGAGGGGCTGAGCTATGCGCAGGAGCATGCGGCCATCTTCCGGCCCATGGCACGGCTCTTCGCCCTGGTCCGTGGCTGCGGCGCCGCCATCACGCATGAAGTGGGGGCCTTCGGCTGAGGACGAGCGTGGGCGGATGCGCCTTCCGGGGCCCGAGCGGCACGGCAGGCGCATCCGGCCGAGGGGATATGACCCCAAGCCAAGGGCCTGGGGAGCCACACTTGCGGCGGCCGCGAACCGCGGCAAACTCCTGCGGATATGGAGGCCGGGACCGGCGCGCCAGCGGGGCGGTCGGGCCGCGATGCCCCGCGGAGGAACACTCCAGCATGCCGGCACTGCTCTTCACCCCCTGCACCATGCGGGATCTGCGGCTCGCCAACCGCATCGTCGTCTCGCCCATGGCACAGTACTCCGCGACGCCGGAGGGCCATGCGACGTCCTGGCACCTGATGCATGTCGGCAACCTCTGCGTCTCGGGCGCCGGGCTCGTCATCATGGAGGCGACGGCGGTGGAGCCGCGCGGCCGCGTCTCGCCGCGCTGCCTCGGCCTCTGGACCGATGCCCAGGCCGAGGCGCTGCAGCCGGTGGTGGCGTTCTGCCGCGCCCATGGCGAGGCCGCGCTCGGCATCCAGTTGGCGCATGCCGGGCGCAAGGGCTCGGTCGCCCGCCCCTGGGAAGGGCAGGATACGGTGGCGCCGGCGGATGGGGGGTGGCAGCCGGTATCCTCCTGTGACCTCGCCTATCCGGGGCGCCCCGCGCCGCACCCGCTCTCGGTCGAGGAACTGGCCGGGATGAAGGAGGCCTTCGTCGCCGCGGCGCGCCGGGCCGATGCGCTGGGCTTCGACCTGATCGAGCTGCATGCCGCGCATGGCTATCTGCTGAACAGCTTCCTCTCGCCGCTCGCCAACCGCCGCAACGATGCCTATGGCGGCGACCTGCCGGGCCGCATGCGCTACCCGCTCGAGGTCTTCGCCGCCATCCGGGCCGTCTGGCCGCCGGGCAAGCCGCTCGGCGTGCGGATCTCGGCGACCGACTGGGTGGAGGGCGGCTGGACCGGCGATGACAGCGTGGCCTTCGCCCGGGCGCTGAAGGCGCTGGGCTGCGATTATGTCACCGCCTCCTCCGGCGGGATCAGCCCGTCGCAGGCGATCTCGCCTGGCCCGGGCTACCAGGTGCCCTATGCGCGGCGGATCCAGCAGGAGGCCGGGCTGCCCGCCATGGCGGTCGGGCTGCTGCATGACCCGGATGTGGCCGAGCAGGCGTTGCAGGACGGTGCGGCGGCGCTGATCGCGCTCGGGCGCGGGATAATGTGGGAGCCGCGCTGGCCCTGGCATGCGGCCGAGGCGCTGGGCGCGAGCGCGCCCTTCCCGCCGCAATATGCCCGCAGCCACCCTTCCATGCGGTTCGGCGATCCGGCCAGGCCCTTCCTGGAGCGGCGGGCGGGCTGAGGCCGGCCCTCTCCGGCGGGACCTTCAGCCCTGCGGGCGCCAGGCCGACATGGCCCGCGCGCCCAACAGGCAGCCAAGCGCAATGCCCGCCCAGTCCTGGCCGGCGAAGAGGCAGGCGGCCAGCCCGGCCACGCCGAGGGCCAGAAGGATATGGCTGCCTGCAATCCCGACCAGATGGTCGAACCAGAAGCCCATGACGACGCCACCGATGATGGTGGCAAGCAGGAAAGGAGTCATGCGGCCTATCCTGGTCGGCTGTGATCGCCAGACTCTTGCCGATCCGGCCTGCCTGGGACCCGGGGCAAGGGATGGCCGGGGGGCACGCCCGAAATACACGCAGGCCTGTCATTGCGCATGGCGTGCGAGGAGGTCGGAGCGATGGCCCGGTGTGACGGCGGCGCCCCAAGCGCCAGGATCATGCCGGTCCGCATCCCTGCGCATATGCCGGGTGCCTGCTCGGAGGCGCGCGATTGGCCCTCAGTCCCCCGCCGCCGGAAGCCCGAGCCGCACCGTCGCCGCCCCGCGCGCCGCCGGATCCAGCAGGTCGGCCAGCGTCATGCCGTCCAGCACGCCGAGGAAGGCCGCCATGGCCTGCCCCAGCGCCGTCTGCAGCCGGCAGGCGCCGGCGAGTGCGCAGCGCTCCCCCGTGACATCGCCGCAGGGATCGCCGCCGGGGCCGAAGCAGGCCACCAGCGCGAGGTCCTCCTCCATCCGCCGCACCACCTCGCCCAGCCGGATCGCCTTCAGCGGCCGCGCCAGCACCATGCCGCCGCCGCGGCCGCGCCGCGTCTCGACGAAGCCGGCGGCCGCCAGGCGCTGCACCACCTTGTCCAGGTGGTTGGCCGAAATCCGCCAAGCGGTGGCGATCTCCTCGGTCTGCACCCGCGCACCTGGCCGCAGGCCGAGATGCATGAGGGTGCGGAAGGCAAGGTCGGTGTGCAGCGTGAGGCGCATGGCTCATTCGTATACAGGGCATGGCCGGTGGGCCGGCAGGCTGATGAGTGGTGTGGTCTATACCACATTTGGAGACGGCCCGTGCCCCTCAGCGATACGACGATCGCCCTGGTCAAGGCCACGATTCCCGCGCTGGAGCAGCACGGGATCGCCATCACCCACCGGATGTATGAGCGGATGTTCCGGAATGAGGAAATCCGCGACCTTTTCAACCAGTCCCACCATGGCGAGACCGGCTCCCAGCCCAAGGCGCTGGCCGGGGCGGTGCTGGCCTATGCGCGGAATATCGACAACCTCGCCGTGCTCGGCGCGGCGGTGGAGCGGATCGCCCAGAAGCATGCCGGCCTGCTGATCAGGCCGGAGCACTACCCGCATGTGGCGGAGGCGCTGCTGGGCGCGATCGGCGACGTGCTGGGGGAGGCGGCGACGCCCGAGATCCTCGCCGCCTGGCGGGAAGCCTACTGGGCGCTGGCGGACATCCTGATCGGCCGTGAGGCGCAGATCTACTGCGCCGTTGCAACTGCGCCCGGCGGCTGGGAAGGCTGGCGGCGCTTCGTGGTGGCGGAGAAGGTGCGGGAGAGCGACCTCATCACCTCCTTCCACCTCCGGCCGGAGGATGGCGGCCGCGTGCTGCGCCACCGCCCCCGGCCAGTACCTGACCTTCCGGCTGTCACTGCCCGGGCATACGCTGCTGAAGCGCAACTACAGCATTTCCTCGGCGCCGGAGGATGCCGGCTACCGGATCAGCGTGAAGCGGGAAGGGCAGGGGGCGGTCTCCAACTGGCTGCATGATGGGGCCGGGCCGGGCACGGTGCTGGAAGCGGCGGCGCCGGCCGGCGAATTCGTGCTGCCGGAGCGGCCGGAGCGGCCGGTGGTGCTGCTCTCGGGCGGCGTCGGGCTGACCCCGCTGCTTTCCATGCTGGAGACCATTGGCCGGCTGCATCCGGGGCTGGAGACGCATTGGGCGCATGGCGCCCTGAACGGCGCCACCCAGGCCTTCGGCCTCCGGGTCCGGGAACTGGCCGAGCGGCTGCCTTCCCTCACGGCCACCACCTTCCACGAGGCGCCGCGGCCGGAGGACCATGGCCGGGCGGAGCAGGGCCGGATCACCCCGGACTGGCTGCGTGCCAACACCCCGCTGGACTCGGCCGACTACTTCCTCTGCGGCCCGAAGCCCTTCCTGCGCAGCCTGGTCGGTGGGCTGGCCGCGGCGGGCGTGCCGGCCCAGCGGATCCATTACGAATTCTTCGGCCCGGCCGACGACCTGCTGGCAGCCTGAGCAGGCTTTGGCGGGCTTGCCCATACCCGGAGGGGGTCGGGCCGCCGCCGGTGTACCGGTCGGAAGGTGGGGCAGGGGCGGCGGCAATCCTGTCGCCGCTCCGGTCGGCCTGCTACACCCCCGCCACCATGACCGACCATGACATCTTCGCCGCGCTCCGCGCCCGGACCATCGCCGCCCTCGCCGAGCTGCTGCCCGACCTGCCGGGCGAGGCCTTCGCCCGCGTGCTGATGGAGCCGCCGCGCGATCCGAGCCATGGCGACATGGCGACCAATGGCGCGCTGGTGGTGGCCAAGCAGGCCAGGCAGGCGCCGCCGAAGCTGGCTGCCGCGCTGGCGGAGAAGCTGGCGGCACTGCCCGAGGTCGAGAGCGCGGCGCCGGCCGGGCCCGGCTTCGTCAACCTCCGGCTGCGTGAGAGCTTCCTGCGGGCCCAGATCCCCGTGGTCCTGGCGGAGGGCGAGCGTTACGGCGACGGCCGCACCGGCGGGGGCCGCCGGATCGATGTGGAATATGTCTCGGCCAATCCCACCGGCCCAATGCATGTCGGCCATTGCCGCGGCGCGGTGGTGGGCGATGCGCTGGCGAACCTGCTGGCCAAGGCCGGCTGGGACGTGACCAAGGAATACTACATCAACGATGCCGGGGCGCAGGTGCAGGCGCTCGCCTATGCCGCCTATTGGCGCTACCTGCAGGCCCTCGGCACGACCATGACCGAGGACCAGTACGCCCAGCTCCTCCCCGGCGGGCTGCAGTACCGGGGCGAGTATCTGATCCCGGTCGGCCAGGCGCTGCGCGACCGCTATGGCATCGCGCTCGCCTCCGAGGATCCCGAGCACAGGCATGGCATGCTCGGCCCCGACCACTGGCTGGAGATCGTGCGCGACTTCACCGTGGAGCGGATGATGGAGGCGATCCGCGAGGATCTCGCGGCGCTCGGCGTGGTGCAGGACGTCTTCGTCTCCGAGGCGCAGCTCGTCCGGGAGGGCAAGCTCGAGCAGGCGGAGAAGCTGCTCTTCGACAAGGGGCTGATCTATCGCGGCGTGCTGGAGCCGCCGAAGGGCAAGACGCCGGAAGACTGGGAGCCGCGCGAGCAGACGCTGTTCCGCGCCACGCAATTCGGCGACGAGGTGGACCGGCCGCTGCGCAAGTCCGACGGCAGCGGCACCTACTTCGCCAATGACATCGCCAACCACCTGCACAAGATCGAGCGCGGCTTCGCCGAGCTGGTGCATGTCTGGGGCGCCGACCATGGCGGCTATGTCAAGCGCATGCAGGCCGCCGTCGCCGCGCTCTCGGGCAACACCGTGCCGCTCGATGTCGTGCTGGCGCAGATCGTGCACGTGGTGAAGGATGGCCAGCCCGTGCGCATGAGTAAGCGCGCCGGCACCTATGTGACCCTGCGCGACCTGATCGACGAGGTCGGACGCGACGCCGTGCGCTTCACCATGCTGACCCGCAAGGCCGATGCGCAGATGGAGTTCGACCTGAACAAGGTGGTCGAGCAATCGCGAGACAACCCGGTCTTTTATGTGCAATATGCGCATGCCCGCTGCCGCTCGGTGCTGCGCTCGGCCGGCGACCCACCGGCGGGCGATCTGGCGACCGTGCCGCTGGACAGTCTGACCGATCCCGCCGAGCTCGCCCTGCTGCGGCGCCTGACGACTTGGCCACGCACGGTGGAGGCCGCCGCCCTGGCCCGCGAGCCGCACCGAATCGCCTTCTTTCTCCATGACTTGGCCGGCGACTTTCATGTACTATGGAACAAGGGCCGCGATGACGCGACCCTGCGATTCATCCGGGCGGATGAGCCGGAGGCGACACGGGCAAGGCTTGCCCTGGTCGCCGCCACGGGGACGGTCATCCGCTCGGGCCTCGCGGTGATGGGGGTGACACCCGTCGAGGAGATGCGGTGAGCGATCTAGCTGTACCTTCCTGGCGCCCGCGCCCGGAGAAGCAGGCTCCGTCCTGGCGCATGCTCGCAGTGGCCGGGGGGCTGCTGGGGGCGGTGGCCGTGGCCGGCGCCGTGACCTGGGGCCTCTCGCGCATGGGGCCAGGCGTGGTCCCGGTGATCGAGCCCGACACGCGGCCCTTGAAGGTGCGGCCGGAGAATCCCGGCGGCCTCATCGTGCCGAATCAGGACCAGCTGGTACTGGAGCCGCCGCAGGTGCGGCGCGATGCCGAGCGCCGCAGCGGCAATGCCCTGCTGGATTCCGGGCCGGAAGCGCCCGCGCTCGACCAGTTGCGGCAGCAGGCGGCGCCGCCCGCCGCGCCGCAGGCCGCGGTGCCGCCCCAGGCCGCGCCGGGGCCGGTGCCGCAGGCGCCCTCCGCTCTGGCCAATGCCACGCCGCTGGCGCCGCCCATCGCGGCGCCGCCGGCCGCAGTGCCGGCGCCATCGGTCGCCCCCCCGGCAGCGCCTCCGGCCGCCCAGGCCGCCGCGCCGCGGCCGGTGCCGAATGGCCGCGCCATGGTGCAACTCGGCGCCCTGGCCTCGGAGGAAGCGGCGCGTGCCGAATGGGACCGGCTGGTCCGTCGCGTGCCCGAACTGGCCGGCTTCCAGCCGCGCGTCTTTCGGCTGGAGCGGGAAGGGCAGGCGCCGCTCTTCCGCCTGCGCACCGGCGGGCTCGCCGATGCCGCCGCGGCCAAGGCGCTCTGCGAGGCCGTGAGGGTCAGGGGCGGGGCCTGCAACCCCGTCGGGGGCTGACGCCGTGGCGGATCGCCCGCGCGCGGCCATCATCGGGATCTCCGGCCCGCGTCTGACGCCGGCGGAGGTGGCGCTGTTCCGCGCCACCCCGCCGCTCGGTGCCATCCTCTTCGCCCGCAACGTGGTGGAGCCCGAGCAGCTCCGCACCCTGACCGGCGAGCTGCGCGAGTTGCTGGGCGCCGAGGCGCCGATCCTGGTGGACCAGGAGGGCGGGCGGGTCGCCCGGCTGCGCCCGCCGCACTGGCCGGCCTTCCCGGCCGCCGCCGCCTTCACCGACGGGCCGGAGGAGGCTGCGCGCGCCAATGCCGCGCTGCTCGGCCTCGCCTGCGCCGAGGTTGGGTTTGACGTGGTCTGCGCCCCGGTGCTCGACCTGCGGATCCCCGGGGCGCATGACATCATCGGCGACCGCGCCTTCGGCGAGGAACCGGCCGAGGTCGCGCGGCTCGGCCGCGCCACCGCCGAGGGGCTGCAGGAGGCCGGCTGCATCCCGGTCATCAAGCACATTCCCGGCCATGGCCGCGCCCTGGTGGACAGCCATCTCGACCTGCCGCGGGTGGCCGCGAGCCGGGAGGCGCTGGCGCTGGACTGTGCCCCCTTCGCCGCGCTGGCCGATGCCGGCGCCTGGGCGATGACGGCGCATATCCTCTATGAGGCGCTGGATGCCGAGCGGCCCGCGACCCTCTCGCCCGCCGTCATCGAACGGGTGATCCGCGGGGCCATCGGCTTCGATGGGGCGCTCGTCAGCGACGATCTCTGCATGAAGGCGCTGCGCGGCGAAGCGGGCACGCTGGCGGCCGGGGCCATCGCGGCGGGCTGCGACCTGGTGCTGCACTGCAGCGGCGTGCTGGAGGAGACCGCCCCGGCGCTCGCCGGCTGTCCGGTGCTGTCCGACGCCGCTGAGGGGCGGCTGGCGGCGGCGCGGGCGGCCATGCTGGCCCGGCGCCGGCCGCTCGACCCGGTGGCGCTGGCCGCGGCGCGCGATGGCTGGCTGGCGGCGGCGTGAACTTCGAGCCCGGTTGGCTCCCCGAGCTGCTCGCCGCCGTCCTTGCCGCGGTCCTGGCGATCACGCTGCATGAGGCGGCGCATAGCTATGCCGCGCTCGGACTCGGTGACGACACGGCGAAGCGGATGGGGCGGCTCAGCCTGAACCCGATCCGGCATGTGGACCGGGTCGGCACGGTGCTGGTGCCGGGCATCCTGCTGGTCATGCAGTTGCTGACTGTCGGGCGGGTGGAGTTCATGTTCGGTTGGGCCAAGCCGGTGCCGGTGAACATCCTGGCGCTGCGCAACCCGCGCCAGGGCATGATGCTGGTGGCCGCTGCGGGGCCGGCGATGAATTTCGGCCTGGCTTGGCTGGCCGGGCTGCTGGTCCACCCGGTGGAGAGCTGGGGCACGCTCCTCTCGCCCGAATCGCTGGGGATCGCCTACCGCTTCCTCGGCCTCTGCATCCTGGCGAATCTGGTCCTCGGCTTGTTCAACTTGCTGCCCATCCCGCCGCTCGATGGCGGCCGCATCGTGGCGGGGGTGCTGCCCCGGTCACTGGCGCTGCCCTATATGCAACTCGAGCGCTGGGGCATCGTGATCGTCCTGGTCGGCGTCTTCCTGCTACCGCGGCTGGTCGAGGGTTTCGACCCGATTGGCTGGGCCCTGCGCAACGTCATCGCGGAAGCCTTCGACCTGGTCCTGCTGCTGTCCGGCAACGGGGGCGGGCCATGAGCGAGCCGGCAACGCCGACGCTGCACCTACGGCTGGAGGGATTCGAGGGACCGCTCGACCTGCTGCTGGACCTGGCGCGGGCGCAGAAGGTGGACCTCGCCAGGATTTCCATCATCGCCCTGGTGGACCAGTTCCTGGCGGTGCTGGAGCAGGCGCGGCGGGTCCGGCTGGAGCTGGCGGCGGACTGGCTGGTGATGGCCGCCTGGCTCGCCTGGTTGAAATCCCGCCTGCTGGTGCCTGAGGACCCGGAGGCCGAGCAGGATGCCGAGGCGCTGGCCCTCGCGCTCACCGACCGCCTGGCCGAGCTGGCGCGCATGCGCGCCGCCGCCGCCTGGCTGGGGGAGAGGCTGCAACTGGGCCGTGACGTCTTCGCCCGCGGCACGCCCGAATCCCTGAAGGTGGAGGACCGCACCGGCATCTCGGCCGACCTGCCGGCGCTGCTGCAGGCCTATGCGGCGGCGCGCCGCCGGGCGCTGGCGCGCCGGCCCTATACGCCGAAGCCACGCAAGCTCTGGACGGTGCAGGAGGCGCTGGCGCGGCTCGGCCGGCTGGTGGGCGCCCTGCCAGACTGGGCGGTGCTGCAGCGCTTCCTGCCGGAGGGGATCAGCGACCCGGTGGAGCGCCGCGCCGCCATGGCCAGCACGCTGGTCGCCGCGCTGGAGACCGCCCGCGGCGGCGCGATCGAGCTGCGGCAAGAGCAGAGCTTCGGCCCGATCCTGGTCCGGCGCCGCACCGCATCCGAGGACATGCCCGATGCAAGAGCCGCCTGAGACGGCAGAGGGCGCGGCGTTCGCGCCCGACGCGAGCCCCGCACCCACTAGCCACCAACCCGACCTGGCGGAGGCGGGGCCGACTGCCGGCGAGGCCGCGCAGGCGGCTGCGCGTGACACGGAGCACGCGCCGGAGCGTGGCGATGCGGCGCCGGAGGGCTCCGTCACCGGCATGGCCACCACGGTGCCGGTGGACGCAGCGCCCGAATCGGCAGGGGAGGCGGCGCTGGCCGGTGCGGCCGACACCATCCCCGCCTCGACCGACCCGGGGCTGGAGTCGACTGCTTCCTCCGCTTCGCAAGCGGCGGGCGTGGCACCGCGGGCGGCCGCCGACGGCAACCCTGTGACACCGGCCGAACCGGACCCCGAGGCGCCGCCCTCCGCCGCCCGGGCCGCGACCGCGCCGCAGCAGCCTTCCCCGGCCGGCGAGCCCGGCTTGGGTGCCGAGGCCATCCCCGATCCCGGCCTCTTTGCCCATGCCTTGCGCCTGGCCGAAGCCCTCGTCTTCGCCAGCGACCGCCCCATCACGCCGCAGCGCCTGCAGCAGGCCCTTCCGCCGGGGGTGGAAGCGCGGGCCGTGCTGACCGCGCTCGCCGCGCAATGCGCCGACCGGCCGGTGCAACTGGTCGAGGCCGCCGGCGGCTTCGCCTTCCGCACCGCCCCGGAACTCGCCCCGGCGCTCACCCGCGTGGTGGAGGTGCCGCGTCGCCTCCCGCGTGCCGCCATGGAGACGCTGGCGATCATTGCCTATCACCAGCCGGTGACGCGCGCCGAGGTGGAGGAGATCCGCGGCGCCAGCCTGTCCCAGACCACGCTGGAGACGCTGCTCGAGATGGGGCTGATCGCCCCGCGCGGCCGCAAGGAGGTTCCCGGCCGGCCCAGCCTCTGGGGCACCACGCCGAAATTCCTGGAGCAGTTCGGCCTGCGCGCCCTCACCGACCTGCCGCGGCGGGAGGAGCTGGTGAACGAGCCGGGCAGCCCCCTGCTGGTGCCCGCCGCCCCGGCCGAGGCTCCGCCACCCGCATGAGCCTCCGGCTGACCGGCATCCGCCACGCCTATGGCGCGCGGGAGATCCTGCGCGGCGTGGACCTGCATGTCCGCCCGGGCGAGATCCTCTGCCTGCTCGGCCCCTCCGGCTGCGGCAAGACCACCTTGCTGCGGCTGGTTGCCGGGCTGGAACCGCTCCAGGCCGGCCGGATCGAACTGGGCGGCGTCATGGTCGCCGAGCCGGGGCGCGAGCTGCCGCCGGAGCAGCGCCATGTGGGCTTCGTCTTCCAGGACTACGCCCTCTTCCCCCACCTGACCGTCGCCGAGAATGTCGCCTTCGGCCTGACCCGCATCCCGCGCGGGGAGCGGGGCTGGGCGGTGACGGAGGCCTTGGCCCGCGTCGGCCTCGAGACCTACGCGAACGCCTATCCGCACATGCTCTCGGGCGGCCAGCAGCAGCGGGTGGCGCTGGCCCGGGCGCTCGCGCCGCGTCCGCAGGTGGTGCTGCTGGACGAGGCCTTCGCCTCCCTCGATGCCCGCCTGCGGGAGCAGGTGCGGGACGACACCCTGCATGTTCTGCAGACCGCCGGCATCCCGGCCATGATCGTCACCCATGATGCCGAGGAGGCGATGTTCCTCGCCGACCGCATCGCCCTGATGCAGGAGGGGCGGGTCATCCAGCTCGGCCCGCCGGAGGAACTTTATCTCCACCCGGTCGGGCCCTTCGCCGCCACCTTCCTCGGCGAGGTGAACCGCCTGCCGGCCCTGATCCGCGGCCACCGGGCGGAGACCGCGATCGGCCCCCTGCCGCTCCGCCCCGGCGCCGATCTGGGCGAGGGCCCGGCCGAGGTGCTGCTGCGGCCGGAGGGCCTGCGGGTCCAGGAGGAGGACGGGACCCCGGCCGAGGTCCAGGCCTGCCGGCTGCTTGGCGCCACCACCCTGGTCCATCTGGCGGTCCCGGACGGGGCGGGCGGGCTGCTGCATCTGCATGCCCGGCTGCCGCCCGGCATCCGGCTGGCGCGTGGCCAGCGCGTTACGGTTGCGATGGATCCGGAGCGCGCCTTCGTATTCCCGGCCCTGGCTTCCTAGATACTAGGGCGCAGATTGTTGGAACCCTGGGTTCCTGCTAACGGAGGCGACCTTGCGGTGCCGGGACTCCCCGACTCGGCCTCGCAGTCGGAGACGTCATGTTAGACCTAGCCTGGTCCGAGATTGCGCTGATCGGCGTCGTGGCGCTTGTCGTCATCGGCCCCAAGGACCTGCCCGAGGCCATCCGCGGCCTCGCGCGCGGGGTGCAGAAGCTGCGCCGCATGGCCGGCGAGTTCCAGAGCCAGGCGGATGAGCTGGTGCGTGAGGCCAAGCTCGAGGAGGTGCGGAGCTCGATCAACGAGATCCGCAGCTTCAACATCAAGGACAGCATTGAGAAGGCGGTCGATAGCGACGGCACGATCCGCAAGACCTTCACCGAGGATCCGCTGAAGACCGACTACACGTCCTCCTACACGCCGCCCGCGGGCGCGATGGAGGGGGCCGGCGCCGCCACCGGCAGCGCGGAACCGCCCAAACCCGTGCCCGCCTTCATCCCGCCAGCCTATGCGCCGCCGCCTCCACCCCCGCCGGCAGCGGCCGCGCCGGAGCCTGTGCCCGCGCCCGCCTTCGTGCCGCCGGCCACCGCCGCCGCGCCCCTGCCTCCGGCTCCCGAGCCGGCCCCGAACCCGAAGACCTGAGCACCCACGCCCGTGCCGCGCGACCCGGAAGACTCCATCGACGACAAGCCGATGCCGCTGCTCGACCACCTGATGGAGCTGCGCCAGCGGCTTCTCTGGTCGGTCGGTGCCTTCGTGGTCGCCTTTGCCGTCTGCTACTATTTCTCCTCGCAGATCTACGGCTTCCTGGCGCGGCCGCTGGCCGACATCCTGCAGGCCCAGGGTGGCGGCGAGCGGCGGATGATCTTCACCGCCCTCTATGAAGCCTTCTTCACCTATCTGAAGGTGGCCTTCTTCGGCGCCATCTTCTTCAGTTTCCCGATGTGGGCCACGCAGCTCTGGTTGTTCGTGGCGCCGGGGCTCTACCGCAGTGAGAAGAAGGCGCTTTACCCCTTCCTGATCGCCTCGCCCTTCCTCTTCGTCCTCGGGGCGGCGCTGGCCTATTACTTCATCTTCCCCCTGGCCTGGCACTTCTTCATCACCTTCGAGACGCCGCCGGGCGAGGGCGCGCTGCCGATCCAACTGGAGGCGAAGGTCAGCGAGTATCTCTCGCTGGTCATGCAGATGATCCTGGCCTTCGGCATCGCCTTCCAGCTGCCGGTGCTGCTGACGCTGCTCTGCCGCGTCGGCATCCTGAGCGTGGACACGCTGCGGAAGGGCCGGCGCTATGCCATCGTCGGCATGTTCGTCTTCGCGGCCATCATCACGCCGCCGGACGTCATCAGCCAGGTCGGCCTCGCGCTGCCCATGATCCTGCTCTACGAGATCTCGATCTTGGCCGCCGTGTGGATGGCACCGAAGCCGCCGAAGGACTCCACCACCACCTAGCGGGGGAGCCGGGGTCCCCATCGCGTTCTGTGCGACGGGATGCCCCCTGTCCCCCGCGCCCCCACCGGGGCCAGGGCCTTGCCCCGGACCCCGCCTGACGTTTCCGGGATCCGACCGCCATGCATGACATCCGCATTGTCCGCGCCGATCCGTCGGCCTTCGACGCGGCGATGGCACGGCGCGGCCTGCCGCCCATCGCCGGGCAGGTGCTGGCGCAGGACGCCGCCCGTCGCGTGGCCCAGCAGGCACTGCAGGAGAAGCAGGCAAGGCGCAACGCCCTGGCCAAGGAGATCGGCCAGGCCAAGCGCAGCGGTGCCAACAGCGTGGCGCTGGAAGCCGAGGGCGCCGCGCTGCGCGAGGAGATGGCAGCGCTGGAGGCCCAGGCGGCCGAGGCCGACCGGGCGCAGACCGCGCTGCTGGAGGCGCTGCCGAACATCCTGGACGCCGAGGTTCCGGACGGGCGTGATGAGAGCGACAATGTCGTGCTGCACCAGCACGGCAAGCCGCCGGTCCTCGGCTTCATGCCGAAGCAGCATTTCGAGATCGGCGAGGCGTTCGGCCAGATGGATTTCGCGACCGCCGCCAGGCTGGCCGGGGCGCGCTTCACCCTGCTCTCCGGCCCGCTGGCGCGGCTGGAGCGGGCACTGGGCCAATGGATGATCACCCTGCACACGGAGGAGCACGGCTACACCGAGGTGTCCGTGCCGCTGCTGGTGAACGGCACCACGCTCTATGGCACCGGCCAGTTGCCGAAATTCGGCGAGGACCTGTTCCGCACCACCGATGACCGCTACCTGATCCCGACCGCCGAGGTGCCGCTGACCAATATCGTGGCCGGCAAGATCGTGCCGGAAGGCTCGCTGCCGCGCCGCTACACCGCGCTGACGCCCTGCTTCCGCTCGGAGGCCGGCAGCGCCGGGCGCGACACCCGTGGCATGCTCCGCCAGCACCAGTTCCAGAAGGTGGAAATGGTGAGCATCACCCGCCCCGAGGACAGCGAGGCGGAGCATGAGCGCATGACGCGCTGCGCCGAGCGGGTGCTGACCGAGCTCGGCCTGGTCTGGCGGCGGATCGTGCTCTGCGCCGGCGATACCGGCTTCGGGGCGGCCAGGACTTATGACCTGGAGGTATGGCTGCCGGGCCAGCAGGCTTGGCGGGAGATTTCCTCCTGCTCCAATTGCCGGGACTTCCAGGCGCGGCGGATGAATGCCCGCATGAAGCCGGCCGAGGGCAAGGGCAATGTCTTCCTGCACAGCCTGAACGGCAGCGGCGTCGCGGTCGGCCGCGCCCTGATCGCGGTGCTGGAGACGCACCAGCAGGCCGATGGCAGCGTCCTGGTGCCGGAGGTGCTGCGCCCCTGGATGGGTGGCCTGGACCGGATCGTGGCGAACTGAGGGTGCGGTCCGGGACCAAGCTCTGGCCCCGGCGGAGACCGGACACACTGCGTCCGATGGGGGCAGCGCCCCCCGGCTGTCATACCGGGCAGCATAGGTCCTGGCTTGCAGCAGCCATCGGCCGCTGAGGCCGCAGACATGCGTGAGCATGTCTGCGGGGCAGTATCAGATCGCGACGCCCAGCCGCCCGGCGAGATCCTGGATGAACTGCCAGGCCACGCGCCCCGACCGGCCGCCGCGCGTGACGGACCACTCATTGGCCTGCCGCCGCAGTTCCTCCCCGGACAGTTCGATCCGGAGCGCCCGCGCATAGCCCTCGACCATGGCGAAATAGGTCGGCTGGTCGCAATTGTGGAAGCCGATCCACAATCCGAAGCGGTCGCTCAGCGAGACCTTCTCCTCCACCGCCTCGGCCGGGTTGATGGCCGTGCTGCGCTCATTCTCGATCATGTCGCGCGGCATCAGGTGGCGGCGGTTGGAGGTCGCGTAGAACAGCACATTGGGCGGCCGGCCCTCGATGCCGCCGTCCAGCACGCTCTTCAGCGCCTTGTAGTCGGCATCCTCCTTCTCGAAGGACAGGTCGTCGCAGAAGACCAGCGCGCGGCGGTCCTGGGCGCGCAGGATGTTCAGCAGCTCCGGCAGGGTGCGGATGTCCTCCCGGTGGATTTCGATGAGCGCCAGGCTGCCCGGTATCTCCGCATTGGCCGCGGCGTGGGCGGCCTTCACAAGGGAGGACTTGCCCATGCCGCGGGCGCCCCAGAGCATGACGTTGTTGGCCGGGAAGCCGCGGGCGAAGCGCAGGGTATTGGCCAGCAGCAGGTCCTTCTGCCGGTCGATGCCCTGCAGCAGGGCGATCTCGACGCGGGAGACGCGCGGCACCGGCGAAAGGCAAGGGGCAGGCGAGGGGTGCCAGACGAAGGCATCGGCGCCCTCCAGGCGGGGGGGCGCCGGCGGCGGTGGCGCCAGGCGCTCCAGCGCCTCGGCGATGCGGGTGAGCAGGGCGATGTCCATGGCAGGTTCCGGGGATGGGGCCGCACTTGACGGGAAGGGGGCGGAAGCTAGTTTGCGCCCGCCTTGCACGGCAAGCCGGAACCACAAGGAAATTGCCGAAGATGCTGATCTCTCCCGCCTATGCGCAGGATGCCGCCGGTGGCGGGCTGGCGCTCATCACCCAGCTTGCGCCGCTTATCCTCATCTTCGCGGTCTTCTACTTCCTGCTGATCCGCCCGCAGCAGAAGAAGCAGAAGGAGCATCGCGAGATGCTCAAGCAGTTGAAGCGCGGCGACCGCGTGCTGACCGCGGGCGGCATCTTCGCCAAGGTCACCACCGTGAAGGATGGCGTGGACGAGGTCGAGGTGGAGATCGCCCCGAATGTCCGCGTCAGCGTGCTGCGCCAGACCATTGGCGACGTGCTGAAGCCGATCGGCGCGAACGACGCCGGCGCCAAGACCTGACCCGCAACGGGTGCCGGCGGGCCGCCCGCCGCGCCGCGATCCCGCTGGTCCTGGCCCGATGAGGCTGCGGCGCGCGGTCCTCGCCCTGGGCCTGGTGCTGTCGGCGCCAGCTGGTGCCGCCTCGCCGGAAGCGGAGTCGCTCCGTGCCCTCGCGGGCGGCACCATGGTGCAGCTCGCCGCGCACCCGGCCGTGTCCATCCTGTTGCGCGGTGCCGTGCGCGGCCGCCAGCAGATGGTCTATGAGGGGTTGCGGTTGCCGGGCCCGCCGGTCCTGCTGCATGCGGGTCGCTGGTTGGCCGGCTGGGGCTGTGCCGATCCTGATCCGCGCCAAGGCTGCGCGGAACGCGGCCTGTTCCTCGCTTTCGATACCGAGACCGAGCGGCTCTTCCTGATGCTGCTGGAGAATGGCGCACCGGTCTATCTGGCGCCACCGAGGACCGGCCGCTGGCCGGGTGCCCTCGCCGGGCCGTTCAGGGCCTTCGCCCCCGACCTGGCCCGCGGCCCGGTCTTCGATCCGGACTGAGCCCCGCATCCGGCGCGGAGCGCGACCTGCATCCTGCGCGCATCACGGGGCTGCCTGGCTAGGGCATCATGGCCAGCGAATCGAGGGAGACGAGCATGGCTGACCCCAGGACCCTGCTGCAACTCGCCGGCGCGCCGGCGCATCCCGCGCCGCTGGAGGCGGCCGTGCTGGTCATCGTCGATGCCCAGGGCGAGTACCGGGAAGGCAGGCTGCCACTGGAGGGCATCGGAGCCGCCGTCGAGCGGCTCGCCCTGCTGCTGGCCGCCGCGCACAAGGCGGGCATGCCGGTGATCCATATCGCCCATGAGGGGCGCCCTGGCGGGCTGTTCGACCGCGAGGGGGCCGGCGGCGCGATCCTGCCGGAACTCGCGCCCACGGCTGGGGAGCCGGTGGTGGAGAAGGGCTGCCGAACGCCTTTGCCGGCACCGACCTGCAGGACCGGCTGGCGGCGCTCGGCCGGAAGGAACTGCTGCTGGCCGGCTTCCAGACCCATATGTGCATCAGTTCGACGGCGCGCGCGGCGCTCGATCTCGGCTATCGCGTGACCATTGCGGGCGATGCCTGCGCAACCCGCGCGCTGCCGGATGCGCTGGGCGGCGCGCCGATCACCGGCGCGGAGATCCACCGCATCGCCCTGGCGGAACTGGCCGACCGCTTCGCGATCGTCGCGCCGGTTGCGGCAATCGTTGACTGAAACGAAAGAAGGCGCCCGGTTGCCCGGGCGCCCCTTCCGTTCGGCCGGTCCGAAGCCTCAGGCGCTCTGGCCGGACTTCAGGCCGCCCTGCTGCAGCAGGGTGTTCACCACTTCCCAATCCACGAGCTTGTTCAGGAAGTTGTCGAGGTAGTTCGGGCGGACGTTGCGGAAGTCCAGGTAGTAGGCGTGCTCCCAGACATCGACGCCGAGGATCGGGGTCCCCTCGCCGGTCGAGATCGGGTTGGCGCCGTTCGGGGTCTTGGTGACCTTCAGCTTCCCATCGGGCGCGATGATCAGCCAGGCCCAGCCGGAGCCGAACTGGGTCACGCCGGCCTGCTTGAAGGCCTCCTTGAACTGGGCGAGGCCGCCGAGATCCTGGTCGATCTTCGCGGCGAGCGTGCCCGGCAGCTTGTCCCCGCCGCCCTTGGGCGACATCACCTGCCAGAACAGGATGTGGTTCCAGTGCTGGCCGGCCTGGTTGAGCACGGGCAGGCCGTCCGTGCCGGCCTTGCCGGCCTCGGCCACGATCTGCTCCAGGCTCTTGCCCTGAAGGCCCTTGCTCTCGATCAGGCCGTTCAGCGCGGTGACATAGGCGTTGTGGTGCTTGCCGTGATGGAGCTCGAGCGTCTCCTGGCACATGCCCTGACCAGCGAGCGCGTCGGGGGAATAGGGCAGCGGCGGCAGGCTGAAGGCCATGGGCTGTCTCTCCTGATTCTTGGTGAAGCGCGCCCGGACCATGCCCGGGAGCCGCGCCAAGAGCTAGGAGGGGTGCCGTGGCGCGTCAAGCAAGGGGCGGGCATAAGGCGCGCATGGCGAAACAGCATACCCTGCCCAGCATCGCGGAATTCGCGCGGCGGCACGACCCCGACCGCTTCCTCTGTGCGCTCTTCGCGCCCGCAGCACAACGTGAGGCATTGTTCGCGCTGATCGCCTACAACCATGAGCTTGCCCGTGCGCGGGAGGCGGCGAGGACGCCCCTGATCGCGCTGATGCGCCTGCAATGGTGGCGAGAAGTGGTGGAGCACGCCGCCGAGGGCCGGCCTCCCCGGCGGCACGAGGTGGCGGCGCCCCTGCATGCCGCGGTCGCGGCGGGGGCGCTCGATCCTGCCGACCTGCTGGCCATGGCCGATGCGCGGGAGATCGAAGCGGAGGAGGAGGGCATCCCGACGCGGGAGGCTTTTTCCGCCTATCTGCGTGGCACCGCGGGCGGCGTCGCGGTCGCGGCCGGGCGGTTGCTCGGCGCGCCGCCGTCGCTGTTGCCGGCCTTGCAGCAGGCAGGCCTGGCCTATGGACTCGCAGGCGTCCTGCGCAGCGTGCCGGCGCTGGCGGGGCAGGGGCGCTGCCTGCTGCCCCTGGATGCGCTGGCGGAGGCGGGACTGACGCCGGAAGCGGTGGTGCAGGAACCTGGCGCCGCCCGGCCGGTCGTCGCGGCGCTGGCCGAGGCCGGCCTTGCGGCGCAGGCGCAGCCACGCGCTGCGCTGCGTCGACTCGGTCGCGCCCCGATCGCCGCCGCGCTGCCGGCGGTGCTGGCGCGGCGCGACCTGCGGCGGCTCGCGCGCGGCCCCGTCGCAGCCGGCCCGCGCAGCTTCGGCGACCGCCTAGCGGTCACGCTGGCGGGCCTGACCGCGCGGCTCTGATACCTGGCTCATGACGTCCCGACCTGCGGCCCGCGGAGCGGGCCGAGCGGGCGAAGGCGCGCCGCGGCCAATGCCGCGAAGCCAAGGCCCGGAGGGCCGCCGGCGTCCGAGGCAGGACATGCGTCAGCATGTCATGAGCCAGTTATGATCCGTCAGGCCCGCTTGCGCTTCTTCGCCGGCGCCGCCTGCACGGCCAGCAGCGGCGCGAGGAACCGCCCGGTATGGCTGCCTTCGGCCGCGGCCACCTCCTCCGGCGTGCCGGCGGCGACGATCCGCCCGCCGCCATCGCCGCCTTCCGGGCCGAGGTCGAGAATCCAGTCGGCGGTCTTGATGACCTCCAGATTATGCTCGATCACCACCACCGTATTGCCGGCCTCGACCAGGGCGTGCAGCACCTCCAGCAGCTTGCGCACATCCTCGAAATGCAGCCCCGTCGTCGGCTCATCCAGGATGTAGAGCGTGCGGCCGGTGGCGCGCCGGCTGAGTTCCTTGCTCAGCTTGATGCGCTGCGCCTCGCCGCCCGAGAGCGTGGTCGCCTGCTGGCCGAGATGGATGTAGCCGAGGCCCACTTCCTTCAGCACCTTCAGCTTGTCGTGGATGGCGGGCACGGCGGAGAAGAATTCCACGCCCTCCTCCACCGTCATCTCCAGCACGTCCGCGATGCTCTTGCCGCGGAACTTCACCTCCAGCGTCTCGCGGTTGTAGCGCTTGCCCTTACAGGCGTCGCAGGTGACGTAGACATCGGGCAGGAAGTGCATCTCGATCTTGATGACACCGTCGCCCTGGCAGGCCTCGCAGCGGCCGCCCTTGACGTTGAAGCTGAAGCGCCCGGGCTTGTAGCCGCGCGCCCGGCTCTCCGGCAGTTCCGAGAACCAGTCGCGGATAGGGGCGAAGAGGCCCGTATAGGTCGCGGGGTTGGAGCGCGGCGTACGGCCGATCGGCGACTGGTCGATATCGATGATCTTGTCGAGCAGCTCCAGCCCCTCGATCCGGTCATGCGGCGCGGGCACGGTGCCGGCGCCCATCAGCCGGCGCGCCGCGGCCTTGTAGAGCGTCTCGATCACCAGGGTGGACTTGCCGCCGCCGGAGACGCCGGTGACGCAGGTGAAAGTGCCGAGCGGGAATTCCGCCGCGACCTCCTTGAGGTTGTTGCCGCGCGCGCCGACGACCCTCAGCATGCGCTTCCTGTCCACCTTGCGGCGCGTCGCCGGTACCTCGATGCGGCGGCGGCCGGAGAGGTAGTCGCCGGTCAGGCTGGCCGGGTTGGCCGCGACCTCGGCCGGCGTGCCCTGCGCCACCACCCGGCCGCCGCCGGCGCCGGCCGCAGGACCGATATCCACCAGGTGGTCGGCGGCGCGGATGGCGTCCTCGTCATGCTCCACCACCAGCACGGTGTTGCCGATGTCGCGCAGCCGCCGCAGCGTCGCCAGCAGCCGCTCATTGTCCCGCTGGTGCAGGCCGATCGAAGGCTCGTCCAGCACATAGAGCACGCCCGTCAACCCGCTGCCGATCTGGGAGGCGAGGCGGATGCGCTGGCTCTCGCCGCCCGAAAGGGTGGCGGAGGAGCGGCCGAGGGAGAGGTAGTCGAGCCCGACATCCACCAGGAATTGCAGCCGCTCCTCGATCTCCCGCAGGATCCGCCGCGCGATCTCCTGCCGCTGCGGCGTTAGCGCTGCCATGACGCCGGCGAACCACTCCCGCGACTTCCGAATGGAGAGCTCGGAGGCTTCGCCGATATGCCGGCCGGCGACCTTGACGGAGAGAGCCTCGGGCTTCAGGCGATGGCCCTTGCAGGCCTCGCAGGGCTTTTCCGCCTGGTAGCGGGTCAGGTCCTCGCGCACCCAGGGATTGTCGGTTTCGCGGAAGCGCCGCTCCAGATTCGGCACCACGCCCTCGAAGGGCTTCTTGACGTCATAGGCGCGCAGCCCGTCCTTGTAGCGCAGCGTCACCACCTCCTCGGCGGTGCCGTGCAGGATGGCCTTGCGCACCTTGGCCGGAAGGTCGGCCCAGGGCGTGCTGGTCTGCACCTTGTAGTGCCGCGCCAGGCTCTCCAGCGTCTGGTCGTAATAGGGCGATTGCGCGCTGGCCCAGGGCGCGACGGCGCCTTCCGCGAGGCTCCTCGATTCGTCCGGCACCACCAGGTCGGGGTCGAAGAAGCTCTGGGTGCCGAGCCCGTCGCAGGTGGGGCAGGCGCCCTGCGGGCTGTTGAAGGAGAAGAGCCGCGGCTCGATCTCCTCGATGGTGAAGCCGGATTCAGGGCAGGCGAATTTGGCGCTGAACACCGTGCGCTCGCCGGTATCGGCATTCTCGGCATAGGCGATGCCCTCGGCGAGCGCCAAGGCGGTTTCGAAGCTGTCCGCCAGGCGCGGGGCGATGCCGTCGCGGACCACGATGCGGTCCACGACGATTTCGATGTCGTGCTTGAATTTCTTGTCGAGCTTCGGCGCCTCGCTGATCAGCACCAGCTTGCCGTCGATCTTCACCCGCTCGAAGCCGCGGCGCTGCCACTCCGCCAGTTCCTTCTTGTACTCGCCCTTCTTGCCGCGCACGACGGGGGCGAGCAGCAGCAGCCGTGTGCCCTCGGGCATGGCCAGCACGCGGTCGACCATCTGGCTGACCGTCTGCGCCTCGATCGGCAGGCCGGTGGCGGGCGAATAGGGCACGCCGACCCGCGCCCAGAGCAGGCGCATGTAGTCGTGGATCTCGGTGACGGTGCCGACGGTCGAGCGCGGGTTGTGGCTGGTGGTCTTCTGCTCGATGGAGATGGCCGGGGACAACCCCTCGATCGAATCCACGTCCGGCTTCTGCATCAGTTGCAGGAACTGCCGGGCATAGGCCGAGAGCGACTCCACATAGCGCCGCTGCCCTTCGGCATAGATGGTGTCGAAGGCGAGGGAGGACTTGCCTGAGCCCGACAGGCCGGTGATCACCGTCAGGGTCCCGCGCGGGATGTCGAGGTCGAGATCCTTGAGGTTGTGGGTGCGGGCCCCCCGGATGCGGATCTGGCCGGCATTCAGGGGGGCGGCCAAGGGGATGGGGGGGCTGGCCATGCGATCGCTCCGCGGGCCTCGGGCTGGCCCAGGTTCACATTGTGTTCTTGGGTGAATGCCACCATATTGGGGTGGCGGGAAGGGGCCTCGACAGGCTCCGGGGCATCTCGCCGGGCTGGCTCAAGGGCTGCCCGGCCGGTATGCTACGCGCTCGATTCCAGGGGTTTGGACGGCATGGCCGGCAGCGTGAACAAGGTGATCCTGGTGGGCAATCTGGGGCGTGACCCCGAAGCCCGCAACATGCAGTCCGGCGGCAAGGTGGTGTCCTTTTCCGTCGCCACGTCGGAGACCTGGAACGACCGCGCCTCCGGCGAGCGGAAGGAGAAGACGCAGTGGCACCGCGTCGCCATCTTCAATGAGCGGCTGGGCGAGATCGCGGAGAAGTACCTGCGCAAGGGCAGCAAGGTCTATATCGAAGGCTCGCTCGAGAGCCGGAAGTACACCGACAAGGACGGGCAGGAGCGCGAGACCTTCGAGGTCGTCATCAGCCGCTTCAAGGGCGAACTCACCTTGCTCGACGGCCGCGGCGGTGGCGGCGGAGAAATGGGCGAAGGCGGCGGCGGTGGCGGCAGCAGCTATGGCGGCGGTGGCCGTTCCTCCGGCGGCTATGGCGGCGGGGACCGTTCGGGCGGCGGCAGCCGGGGCGGCGGTGGCGGCTGGGACAGCAAGCCGAAGGGCGGCTCTGACCTGGACGACGACATCCCGTTCTGAGGGGGTGCGGCGGGTGCTCAACCCGCCGCGATATCCTCCATGACCTGGGCGGCCGGGCGATTGAGCAGCCCGGCGAATTCGGCATCGCCCGGCACCGGGACCTGCGTGTCCTGCCAGTCCGGCCCGATCGGCTGCAGCAATTGCCGGCGGAGCGCCGCTGGCATGCCGGAATCGAGGTCCAGCCTGCGCAGCGGCCCGGGTCGGGCTCGCACCAGGCTGTCGATCAGGCAGAGCGCCATCCAGCAGATCGGCGCCAGGATCTTGTAGACGAAGGCCCGCGGCTCCCGGACCAGCCGCCCCGCCGCATCGGCGAGATTGATCGGGGCGGAGCGGCCGATCACCGGCCCGGCATCCACCTCCTCCGTCATCTGGTGCACCGACCAGACGGTGTGGGTCACGCCCCGTGCCTCCATATCGGCCCAAGGGGAGGGGCCGGCGCCATGGCCATTGGCCAGGTCGGTCGGGTGGCAATTATAGGCACCCTGCGGGACGGCGCCGAGGATCGTCCGGTCCAGCACCTGCCCGAAGCCGCAGGTGATGATGGCGTCCGGCCGCCAGGCCGCCAGTACCCGGCGAAAGCCCGGCGTCTTGACCTCCCCGGTATAGACCGGGATTCCGGCCTCCAGCGCCGTGCGGACCAGCCGCAGCTTCACCGCCAGCCGCTCTTCCTCCGACATCAGGGACCATGCCCGCTTGCGCAGGCTGATGCGGGCCTGCGGGCTGATCGGATCGTCGGTGACCACCCCGACCACACGGATCCGGCCAGGGAGGCGCCGCAGATAGGCAAGCGCCGCATGCAGCGTGGCCTGGCCGATCCAGAAGCTGGCAAACAGGACCAGGCGAAGCTCGCCCTGGTCCTGGGATGGCTGCAAGTTCGGTGGATGCAACAGGACGCCCCAGCGTGCCCCCTCCGGCACCTGGCACGCGCAGCCGGGCGGAAGGGCCTGAAGCCACCCCGGAAGGTCAGAAGTCTCGATACCGGGCGTCATTTCCGGGTCCTCGGTGCGCGTTGTCCTACCCGCTCCGCGGTGCGAGACGTCCATGACGTCACCAGGGACAGCGCTCTGACCGGCGGGTCATGGCCGGCCCAGCCCGATGACGCTCGCGGCCCGTGGGACAGTGACTTAGCATTTCACCATAAAGGGTTGCGCTTGCTTTGATCAACTTTTGGTTTCTTTTATTCCGAATTTTACAAACTTATTGGGCGGGACGCCGAAGCGCAGCGATGCCGGGGCGCCCGCTTTCGGACGCATCCGGTTTGCCGCCGGGCCGTGGAATCACTATCTTTCGGGAGACATGCGGTGCTCCCATGGCGCGTCCCGCATCAACCCGCGCGATGCCGAAGCAGGGTGCCCCCGGGCCCTTGCCGGCCAGGAAAGTAGGACAGCGTGAGCGATACCACTGACGGCGGCAGCGGCGGCATCCGCCCCGAGGACGCCGTGCCCGTGACCCTCGAGGAGGAGATGCGCCGCTCCTACCTCGACTACGCCATGAGCGTGATCGTCGCGCGCGCCCTGCCGGATGCGCGCGACGGCCTCAAGCCCGTGCATCGCCGCATCCTCTATGCCATGCAGGAAAGCGGCTACACCGCCGACAAGCCGCACCGTAAATCGGCCCGCGTGGTCGGCGACGTCATGGGTAAGTACCACCCGCATGGCGACGCCGCGATCTATGACGCCATGGTCCGCATGGCACAGTCCTTCTCCCTGCGCGTGCCGCTGATCGACGGCCAGGGCAATTTCGGCAGCATGGACGGCGATCCGCCGGCCCAGATGCGCTACACCGAGGTCCGCCTGGCGCGCTCCGCCTCCGCCCTGCTGGAGGGTATCGAGGAGGACACGGTCGAGTTCCAGCCGAACTACGACGAGTCGGAGCAGGAGCCGCGCGTCCTGCCCGCCGCCTTCCCGAACCTGCTGGTGAACGGTGCGCAGGGCATCGCCGTCGGCATGGCGACCAACATCCCGACGCACAATCCGGGCGAGGTCATCGACGCGACGCTGGCGCTGATCGCCGATCCCGATACCTCGCTCATCGACCTGATGAAGATCATCCCCGGTCCGGATTTCCCGACCGGCGCGCTGATCCTCGGCCGCTCCGGCATCCGTGCCGCCTTCGAGACCGGGCGCGGCTCCGTCCCGCTGCGCGCGAGGTGCGAGATCGAGGAGATGCGCGGCGGCCGGCAGGCCATCGTCGCCACCGAGATCCCCTTCCAGGTCAACAAGGCCAACCTGATCGAGAAGATCGCCGAGCTGGTCCGCGCCAAGGCGATCGAGGGCATCTCGGACCTCAGGGACGAGAGCGACCGCGAAGGCATGCGGATCGTCATCGAGCTGAAGCGCGACGCGACGGCGGAGGTGGTGCTGAACCAGCTCTACCGGATGACGCAGCTGCAGACCTCCTTCCCCGTCAACTTCCTCGCGCTCGACAACGGCCGGCCGCGGCAGATGGGGCTGATCGACGCGCTGCGCGCCTTCATCGCCTTCCGCGAGGATGTCATCCTGCGCCGGTCGCGCTTCCGCCTGGCCAAGGCGCGGGAGCGGGGGCACCTGCTGATCGGCCTGGCGATCGCGGTCGCCAATATCGATGAGGTCATCCGCCTGATCCGCGCCAGCCGCGACCCGGCCGAGGCGCGCGCCGCCCTGATGGCGCGGGACTGGCCCGCCGGCGATGTCGGCACCCTGCTGGCCCTGATCGAGGATGCCGGCAATGTCGTGACGCCGGAGAACACGGTCCGCCTGACCGAGGCGCAGGCCCGCGGCATCCTGGCTCTGACCCTGAACCGCCTCACCGGCCTTGAGCGCGAGAAGATCACCGCCGAGCTCGAGGAGATCGGCGGCAGGATTCGCGAGCTGCTGGAGATCCTCGGCAGCCATCCCCGCCGCATGGAGGTGATGACCGAGGAGCTGCGCGCCGTCCGCGCCCAGATTGCCTCCCCGCGCCTGACCCAGATCATCGATGGCATCGCCGATGTGGACGACGAGAGCCTGATCGAGCCGGGCACCATGGTGGTGACCCTGACGCGCGATGGTTACGTCAAGCGCACGGGCCTCGATACCTTCCGCGCGCAGAATCGCGGCGGCCGCGGCCGCTCGGCGGCCTCGACCCGGCAGGACGACGTGGTGATGCGCAGCTTCATCGCGCATACCCATCAGTGGGTGCTGTTCTTCACCAGCCGCGGCATCGCCTTCCGCGAGAAGGTCTGGCAACTGCCGGAGGGCGGCGCCCAGGGCAAGGGCCGCTCGCTTCGCCAGGTGCTGGCGCTGCAGGAGGGCGAGCAGGTGACGGCCGTGCTGCCCCTGCCGCAGGATGAGAGCCTGTGGGATGGCCTGCACCTGGTCTTCGCCACGGCCTCCGGCAATGTCCGCCGCAACCGCCTCTCCGACTTCCGCAATGTCCGCTCCGCCGGGCTGATCGCGATGAAGCTGGAGGAGGGCGATTCGTTGATCGGCGTGCAGACCTGCCGGGAGGGCGATGACGTGCTGCTCGCCACCCGCCGCGGCCGGGCCATCCGCTTCCAGGCGAGCGAGGACGTGCTTCGCGTCTTCGCCGGCCGCGACAGCAGCGGCGTGCGTGGCATCCGCCTGGGCAAGGAGGACGAGGTCATCGCCTTGTCCGTGCTGCGCCATGTCGAGGCGACGCCGGCCGAGCGCGAGGCGGCCATCCGCAATGCCGCCCAGCGCCGCCGCAACGGCAATGGCGCCGAGGAGGCCGAGGCCGTGCCGGTGGCCGCCGAGGAAGGCGAGGAGGGCGCCGGGGAGGAGATCACCCTCTCGCCCGAGCGGGCCCGGGAGCTGGAGGAGCAGGAGGAGATCATCCTCGCCATCACCGATGGCGGCTTCGGTAAGCGCAGCCTGGCCTATGACTACCGGATCACCGGCCGGGGCGGGCAGGGGCTGGAAGCCATGCTGTTCAGCCGCCGCACCGGCAGGGAGGTGGTCGCGACCTTCCCGGTCCGGCCGGGTGATGACGTGATGCTGGTGACGGATACCGGCCGGCTGATCCGCCTGCCGGCCGACCAGGTGCGCTTGACGCGCCGCCGCAGCCTGGGCGTGATGCTCCTCAGACTGAATGAGGGGGAACGCGTGACCAGTTGCTTCCCGGTCGTGGACGACCAGGGCGAGGCCGGGCCCGACTCCGGCGCGGCGCAGACCGGCGCCCTGGCGGCGACCGAGCCGCCGGCCGAGGCCGGATCCCCTTCCGATGCCTGAGCGGATCGGCCTCTACCCCGGCACCTTCGACCCGGTGACCAACGGCCATCTCGACGTGATCGGCCGGGCGGCCCGCATCCTCGACAGGCTGGTGATCGGCGTCGCCATCAATACCGGCAAGGGACCGCTCTTTCCGCTGGAGGAGCGGGCGGAGCTGGTCCGGGCGGAAACCGATGCCATCGCCGCGCGCACCGGCTGCGTCATCGAGGTGCGGCCCTTCAAGGGGCTGCTGGTCGGCTTCGCGCAGGAGGTCGGCGCCAGCATGATCATCCGCGGCCTGCGCGCCGTGACCGATTTCGACTACGAGTTCCAGATGGCCGGCATGAACCGCCGCCTGGCCCAGCAGATCGAGACGGTCTTCCTGATGGCGAGCGAGACGAACCAGTTCATCTCCTCGCGTTTCGTGAAGGAGATCGCGCGGCTCGGCGGCGATGTCTCCTCCTTCGTGCCGAAGCTGACGCTGGAGCGGACGCTCGCCCGCGTCCGGAACCCGGTGCAGGACTGAGCCGGACCGCCTTCAAGACGGAAAGACACCCATGCTGCGACGACATCTCGCGGGCCTCGCCCTGCTCGGCGCCCCCGCCCTGATCCGCCCCGCCCGCGCGCAGGCGGAGGAGCGGCTGGTGCTGACGCTCAAGGATGGCGAGGTCACCATCCAATTGCTGTCGGACGTGGCGCCACGCCATGTCGAGCGGATCAAGACGCTGGTCGGCCGCGGCTTCTATGATGGCACGCCCTTCCACCGGGTGATCGAGGGCTTCATGGCCCAGGGCGGCGACCCGACCGGCACCGGCACCGGCGGCGCGCGCGACCTGCCCGACCTGCCGGCCGAGTTCACCAACAAGTACCGCTTCCTTCGCGGCGTCTGCGGCATGGCGCGCAGCCAGAACCCGAACAGCGCGAACAGCCAGTTCTTCATCATGTTCGCGCCGGCGCCGAGCCTGGACGGCCAGTACACCATCTGGGGCCGCGTGGTCGCCGGCATGGAGGCCGTGGACAAGATCAAGCGCGGCGACCCCGCCCGCAACGGCGTGGTGCAGAACCCGGACAAGCTGCTCCGGGCCCGCATCACCGGCGCCTGACCCCCGTTTTCAACAAGGACCCTTCCCGATGAGCGACGAAGCCGGCACCCCGCAGGAGATTCCGGGCGAGCCCCCGATCGAGGTCCCCGCGACGACGGCCCCCGAGGCAAAGCCGACCGAGCCGGACCCCAAGCTCGAGAACACGCTGATCCTCGAGTTGAAGGACGGCGCCGTGACGATCGAACTGCTGCCCGAGTTCGCGCCACAGCATGTCGAGCGCATCAAGACCCTGGCCCGCGCCGGCTTCTACGACAACACCCCCTTCCACCGGGTGATCGAGGGCTTCATGGCCCAGGGCGGCGACCCGACCGGCACCGGCACGGGCGGCGCGCGGGAGCAGGGCTATGCCGACCTGCCCGCCGAATTCTCCCCGCCCAACAAGGCACGCTTCGTGCGCGGCACCTGCGGCATGGCGCGGACCATGAATCCGAACAGCGCGAACAGCCAGTTCTTCATCATGTTCGCGCCGGCGCCGAGCCTGGATGGCCAGTACACCATCTGGGGCCGCGTGGTCGCCGGCATGGAGGCGGTGGACAAGATCAAGCGCGGCACCGGCGGCAACGGCATCGTCCAGGGCCCCGACCGGCTGATCAAGGCCCGCATCGCCGCCGACGACGCCACCGCGGCGGCCTGACCGCCATGCACCTGGCGGAGCCGATCCACGCCACCGGGCCGCTGGCGGCAGTGCCGCCGGTCCGGCCGGCGATCGGCTCCGGCAGTTGACATTATCGCCGCCGCGCGCTTTTCCCCGCGCGCGGCGGTGCCGTGTGAGCCGGTAGCTCAGCTGGTAGAGCACGGGACTTTTAATCTCGTGGCCGTGGGTTCGAATCCCACCCGGCTCACCACCCCGCCGCTTTTCCCCACCACCCCGGATTGACCACCCGGCGCGACCATGCGCCACTCCCGACCCGTCGCCCCGCCCCGGGGTGCAAGGAGGGAGCGAGCGCCATGTTCATCGAGCAGCGGATCTACACTGCGCATCCCGGCAAGCTGCCGGCCTGGTTGAAATGCTATGCGGAGATCGGCGGCCCCGCCTCCTCCCGCACCCTCACGCCGCTGATGGGGATGTTCACGGTCGAGTTCGGCCAGATCAACCGCGTGCTTTTCCTTCGTGGCTTCGACGATATCGATGTGCGCGAGGCGGGCCTGGCGCGGCGTGACGCGGATCCCGAATGGCAGCGCTTCCTGCAGGCCAGCCGCGAGACCGGTGCCCTCGCGGCCCAGGAAGCCAAGCTGCTGAAAACCGTGCCCTTCTCCCCCATCCAGAAGGTCGGCCAGCCCTTCGAGCGCAGGATCGAAGGCGAGCAGATGTTCGTCGACCACCGCACCTACGACTTCGAGCCGGGCAGGATGAATGCCTGGATCGAGGCCTACAGGGACATCGGCAAGCCGGTGCAGGACCGGCTGCTTGGCCAGTTGCTCTTCTTCGCCGTCACCGAATGCGGCCCGATCAACCAGGCCGTCTTCGCCTGGGCCTATTCCTCGCTGGGGGATCGCGACCGCCGTCGCGCGGCCATGATGGCCGATCCCGGCTGGGCCGAGTTCCAGAAGGCGACCGGCTCGCTCGGCGCGCTGAAGGCGCAGACCACCATGGTCCTGAAGCCCGTCCCCTGGTCCCCTATCCGCTGAGGGTCCGCTCATGTCCTTCCTGCGCTGGCTAGGTGCCGGCCTGCTGGCCATGGGCCTCGGAACCGGGGCGGCGCAGGCGGGCCAGACACTGGATACGGTGAAGGCGCGCGGCACGCTGAACTGCGGCGTCAATGTCGGCGTCGCCGGCTTCTCCCTGCCGGACAGCCAGGGCGTCTGGCGCGGCATGGATGCCGATCTCTGCCGTGCCGTTGCCGCCGCCCTGTTCGGCGACCCGGGCAAGGTGCGCTTCGTGCCGCTGACCGCCGTGCAGCGTTTCACCGCGCTGCAATCCGGTGAGATCGACGTGCTGATCCGCCAGACCACCCTGACCATGACGCGCGACACAACGCTCGGCCTGCGCATGGTCACGGTGAACCTCTATGACGGCCACGGCTTCATGGTCCGCAAGGATGCCGGCGTGACGGAACCGAAGGGCATGGATGGCATGACCATCTGCCTCTCGCCCGGCACCACGAATGAGCTGGTGACGGCCGACTGGTTCCGCGCGAACAGCCTGCGCTTCACGCCCCTGTTGCAGGAGCGGATGCAGGACAACGCCCAGGCGCTGCAGGCCGGGCGGTGCGACGCGATCGGGACGGATGCGACGCAGCTCGCGGCGCTCCGCAGCCAGTTCACCCGGCCGGGCGACTTCGTCATCCTGCCGCAGCGCTTCTCGAAGGAGCCCTACGGGCCGGTGGTGCGGCGGGATGACCAGGAATGGTTCGATGTCATCCGCTGGACTGTCAGCGCTCTGATCCAGGCGGAGGAGCTGGGCGTCACCAGCGGGAATGCCGAGGAGCTCCGCCGCACCAGCCAGAACCCCGATATCCGGCGGCTGCTCGGCGCCGATCCGCTGCTCGGCCAGGCGCTGAAGCTCGACCCCGCCTGGGCCAGCAACGCCATCCGCGCCATCGGGAATTACGGTGAGCTGTTCGAGCGTCATCTCGGCCCGAAGACGGCGATCGGGCTGGAGCGCGGGCTGAACCGGCTCTGGACGGAGGGCGGCCTGATGTATTCCTGGCCGATGCGCTGAGCCGCGGCCAGGACCGGCGCGGCCGCGCTGATGCGCGGGATGGGGGCGGCGAGGTAGGCGTCGAGCCCCCGCGCGCTGCCGTTCACGCTGGGCATCATGGGGGCCCGGTCCGCGCCGTTGCCGAGCATGGCGCCGCCGCCTGGAGCGATGACCGGCACCGGCGGGGAAGGGGTGAGAGCCGCCAGCACCGGGGCCGGCCTGCCCTGTTCGGCGAGCCAGGCCGCGGAGACACGCGCGCGATAGGCCTCCGCGAGGTGCGGAGTCTGGGAATGGTAATGCGCCGCAGCCTGCATCCAGTCGCCGCGGCCCGCCGCCTGCAGGGTCGACAGGAAGCGCGCGGCATAGCGGGCATTCGCCAGGGGGTCGAAGGCCTCCTCCAGGCTGGCGAAGGCCGCCGGGTGGTGCCGCAGGTTCACCTGCAGGCAGCCGATATTAATGGAGCGCACGCCCTGCGCCTGCAGCACGCGGACGGCGGCAATCGCTGCCGCCTTGTCGGGCAAGAAACTGCCGCGCGCCTCGGCATTGATCGCCCAGGGCCAGGGGGCGACGGTGCCGGTCGACGGGTCGCGCCGGCCGCTCTCCACCCGCCCGATGGCGGCCAGCAGGCGCGGCGGGATGCCGTGCTCCTGCTCGGCGCGCGCGATGGCGGCACGGCAGAGCTCGCCGGGCTCCTGCGCCTGTGCCGTGGCGGCGAGGAGCAGCAAGAGCAGCAGCAGGCCGCAGGTAAAGACGAAGATGCGCATGGTCCCGATCCCGGCACCCGCGAAGGGCGGGCGCGGGCCGGCGCAGCGCAAGCTGCATGCCATGGCGGTCCCGCGGCACGGGACCGGCGGGTCACATGCGGCTCATCGGCCGCAGGCGCGCCGGCATGGGATCATGCCATGTGGCAGCGATCAGGCATTCGCCTGCATGAAGCGAGGGGCGCGGCGGACCCAGCCGCGCGGGGCTGGCTCGGCTTCCGGCTGGCGGGCCTTGCGCGCCTCCTCGATGGCCGACTGGGTCGGCTCGAACACCACATAGCCGCGGCCCCAGACCGTCCGGATGATCTCCGCCGCGCCGGCGGCCGCCAGTTTGCGCCGCAGCTTGCAGACGAAGACATCGACGATCTTCGAATCCGGTGCCTCCGAATCGGCGTAGAGCCGGGTCATGAAGCGCTCCTTGGTCAGGAGCACACCCTTGTGCAGCATCAGCGTCTCAAGGAAGTCGAACTCGCGCGCCGTCAGGTTCACCCGCATGCCGTCCACCATGACCGCATGCTGTTCCTGGTCCAGGGTGACATTGCCGCAGACCAGCTCGGCGCAGGTGTAGCCACGGGCGCGGCGGGCGGCGGCCTGCATGCGGGCATGCAGGACGGAGAGGCGGAGCGGCTGGAACAGCACGTCATCGGCGCCGGCATGCAGCACCGTCTCTTCCTCTTCCGCCGCCGCATGGCCGGCGCAGACGACGATGACCGGCAGGGTCATGCCGCGGCGGCGCAGGTCGCGTAGCGCCGGCAGCAGGTTGCGCAGCGGCTGGCCGACGCGCAGCAGGACCAGGTCGTAGGGGCCGCTCAGCGCGACGATGGAGGGCAGTTCTGCGATGCTCTCCGCTGCATCGCAGAGCACGCCATGCCCGCCCAGCGCGGCCTCCAGCTCGGTGGTCGGGGCGGTGTCTGAGGCAATGGCAATGCGCATGCGAACTCCGATGCGTACAACTGTTTGTGTTAGTCACATGATAGTGTGGTGCGTTTAGAATACAATCATAAAGTGCGCTAACGCGTGAGGTGATCGCATTCCGTAACAGCGCTGCATCCCGTGCCGGAAAGACAGGTCAGCCGCGCCGCCCTGCTTGACGGCGGCCGGAACCGATCCCTTCTGGATTCTGCGCCACGGAGGTCTGCGATGCTGATCCGAATTCCACGCGGCTGGGAGATCCCCGAGCGCGACGTCACGCCCGAGCCGCTGGCCCTCGGCCGCCGCGCCGCGCTGAAGACCGCCGCGGCCCTTGCCGGTGCCGGCATCGCTGTGCCTGCGGCTGCGCAGGACCTCCCGGCCGCCACGCGCAACCTGCGCTACCGCGGGGAGCGCGACATCACCGCGGAGCGGGAGGCAACCACCTACAACAACTACTACGAGTTCGGGACCGACAAGGGCATCCACCGTGCCGCCCAGCGCCTGCCGCAAAGGCCCTGGACCCTGCGGGTGGACGGGCTGGTGGAATGCCCGCGTGATTTCGGCATCGAGGACCTGCTGCGAACCATGCCGGTGGAGGAGCGGGTCTATCGGCTCCGCTGCGTCGAGGCCTGGTCCATGGTGGTGCCCTGGACCGGCTTTCCGCTCCCCGCTTTGCTGGAGCAGGTTGGACCGAAGACAGAGGCGAGATACCTCCGCTTCGAGACGGCGGCGCTGCCGGGTGTGATGCCGGGCCTGCGGCAGTCCTGGTATCCCTGGCCCTATGTCGAGGGCTGCACCATCGAGGAGGGGATGAACGATCTTTCCTTCCTGGTGGTCGGGGCCTATGGCAAGCCGCTGCCGGCGCAGAATGGCGGGCCCATCCGCTTCCACCAGCCCTGGAAATACGGCTTCAAGGCCGGCAAGTCGCTGGTGCGGATCAGCCTGGTCGCGGAGCGGCCGAAAAGCTTCTGGGAGGCGATCCAGCCTTCCGAATATGGCTTCTGGGCCAATGTGAACCCGGAAGTCGCGCATCCCCGCTGGAGCCAGGCGACGGAGCGGGTGCTGGGCACCGGGGAGCGGATCCCGACCCGGCTGTTCAACGGCTATGGCGAGTTCGTAGCCGGCCTCTACACCAACCTGCAGCGGGAGCGGCTCTGGGTGTAGCCGCGCCATCCGGGCGTGGGGCGGCCAGGCCGGCCGATGGCGACCGGCCCCATCCTGACCCTCCGCCGTCGGTGGCGGAGGGAGAGATGTCCTACTCCCCGGCCGCCGCGAGGATGCGGTCCATCGCCTCGGTCCGGCCGAGCGCCCAGAGCACCGCATCGATCGGCGGGCTCTGCGTGCTGCCGGACAGCGCGACGCGCAGCGGCTGGGCCACGTGGCCGAGTTTCACGCCCTTCACATCGGCATAGTCGCGCAGCCAGGCCTCCAGGTCCTTGCGCTCCCAGGGTGCGTTGTTCAGGAACTGCGCGAGGTCGGCGAGGCGCGCCTTCGCCTCCGGCGTCAGCAGCGCGGTGGCCTTGGGGTCCATGGGCGGCGGGCCCTCGACCGCGGCGAAGGCGGCAGAGGAGGCCAGATCCTCCAGCGTCTTCGCCCGCTCCTTCAGCTCCGGCATCAGCGCGCGCACCCGCTCCGCGCCCAGCGTGCCGAAGGCGACGCCGTGCTTCGCCAGCCGCGCCAGCACTTCCTTGGTCAGCCGCTCGTCCTCCGCACCGCGGAGATAGACACCATTCAGGTGCAGGAGCTTGGCATAGTCCATGCGGGAGGCCGCGCGGCCGACGCCGTCGAGGTCGAAGAGCTGGATGGCGCGATCGCGCGGGATCACCTCCTCGTCGCCATGACCCCAGCCGAGCCGCATGAGGTAGTTGCAGACGGCCTCCGGCAGGAAGCCCTGCTCGCGGAACTCCAGCGCGCCGACCGCGCCGTGGCGCTTGGACAGCTTGGCGCCGTCCGCGCCATGGATCAGCGGGATATGCGCAAAGCGCGGGCGGTGCCAGCCCATGGCGTCATAGACCATGCACTGGCGGAAGGTGTTGGTGAGGTGGTCGTCGCCGCGGATGACATGGGTGATGCCCATGTCGTGGTCGTCCACCACCACCGCATGCAGGTAGGTCGGCGTGCCATCCGAGCGCAGGATGATCATGTCATCGAGCTCGGAATTGGCGACGCGCACCTCGCCCTGCACCAGGTCCTGCACCACCGTGTCGCCGCTGCCCTGATCCGCCCTGGGCGCCTTGATGCGGATGGCCGGTGCCACGCTCGGCGCGTCCTTCGGATCCATCGTCATCCAGCGGCTGCCGTCATACTTGAAGGGGCGCTTCGCCGCCTCCGCTGCGGCGCGCATCGCCGCCAGCTCCTCCGGCGTGTCATAGGCCAGATAGGCGCGACCCTTGGCCAGCAGCTCCCGCGCGACCTCGGCGTGGCGCGCCTCCCGCTGGCTCTGGAAGACCGGCGGCTCATCCGGGCTGAGGCCGAGCCATTCCAGGCTGTCGAGGATCTGCTGCACCGCTCCCTGCGTGCTGCGCTGCCGGTCGGTGTCCTCGATGCGCAGCAGGTACTGGCCGCCATGCCGGCGGGCGAAGAGGTAGTTGAAGAGCGCAGTGCGCGCCCCGCCGATATGCAGGTAGCCGGTGGGAGAGGGCGCGAAGCGGGTACGGACGGACATGGTGGTGCTTCCAGGCTGCGCCGCGCCGCGGCGCCGTGTGGGGGTGCATCCCTAATGCAGAACCCGGCTTTCGGGAAATCGTCGCGGTCCCCGCGAGTCGTTAGACCTGCTTTGTGTCGATCACGTTTTGTCAAGCACAGGCTGTTCTTGACTCCCGGTCATCGCTTTTGGGTTGAGACGCCCGAGTCGCTCCTTTTATGCGACTCGGGTGTCAATCACGCTGTCCAGTCCCAGCGCGGCATGGCGCGGCCGGCCCTTGCCGGCCGTCGCAGGCGGGCTCGCGCTGCTTGCGGCGGAGCGGGCGCGGCTCGCGCCCTGGCTGGCGGTCGCGCTCGGCGCCGGCGTGCTGGCCTATTTCGGGCTGGGGCAGGAACCGCCGCGGGCGGCGCTCTGGCTCGCGCCGCCGCTGCTGGCATTGGCCCTCTGGGTGGCAGCACGGCGGCCAATGCTGGGGTGGCTATGCGGCCTGCTCGGCGCCGCCGCGCTCGGCTTCGCCGCCGCGCTCTGGCATGCCGCCCACCAGCCGCCGACGCCGGACCTGCCGCGCGGTGCCACCATCATCACGGCCCGCGTCGTCGCGGTGGAATTGCTGCCGGAGGGGCAGCGGCTGACACTGGAGGCGCCAAGGCTGGACGGTGGCGCGCCGCTGGAGCGCCATCTGCGGATCCGCCTGCGCGCCGAGGATCCGGCCCGGCCGCGGCCCGGCGACCTCGTCCGGATCCGTGCCCTGGTCCGCCCGCCGGCCGCGCCGGCCTATCCGGGCGCCTGGGACTTCCAGCGCGCCGCCTGGTTCTCCGGCCTCGCCGGCAGCGGCTTCGCGCTCGGCCGGGTGGAGGTGACGCCGGGCGAGGCGGGTGGCCCGGCGCTTGCCGGGCGGCGGGCGGAGATCGAGGCCCGTGTTGTCGCTGCAGTGCCCGGCCCCGCGGGCGCGGTCGCCGCCGCGCTGCTGACCGGCGGGCAGAGCGCCATCCCGGCGGCGGACCTCGCCGCCATGCGGGACAGCGGGCTCGCGCATCTGCTCAGCGTCTCCGGGCTGCACATCACCATCGTGATGGGCCTCAGCTTCGGGCTGCTCCGGCTGTGGCTGGCGTTGGTGCCCTTCCTGGCAATGCGGCTGCCCGGCAAGGCGATCGCGGCGGTGGGGGCGCTCGCGGTCGGCGGGCTCTACCTCATGCTGACCGGGTCGCAGGTGCCGATGCAGCGAAGCTTCGCCATGGCGGCGCTGGCGACGCTGGCTTTGCTGACCGGGCGGCGGGCGCTCAGCCTGCGCGCCTGGGCGCTGGCCGCGGCGGCAGTGCTGCTGGCGCAGCCGGCCGCCATCCTCGGCCCCAGCTTCCAGATGAGCTTCGCCGCGGTCCTGGCCCTGATCGCGGGCTGGGAGTGGCTGCGGCCGCGCCTGCCGAAGGCCGGTCCCGGCCCCGCGCGCTGGCGGCGGCGGCTGGCCCTGGCGACCTTCGGCATCATCGCCACTTCCGTTCTGGCCGGCCTCGCGACCACGCCGGTGGGGCTGCACCATTTCGGCCGCTTGCAGCTCTATGGCGTCGCGGCCAATGCGCTGGCCGTGCCGGTCACGTCCCTGCTGGTCATGCCGGCCGGCATGGCGGCGGTGGCGCTGATGCCTTTCGGCCTTGAGGAGCTGGTGCTGGCGCCAATGGGTTGGGGGTGGAGGCGATCCTGGCCGTCGCCCGTTGGGTGGCCGGCTGGCCGGGCGCGGCCCTGCTGGTGCCGCCGATCCCGGCCTGGGGCCTTGCCCTCTGCGCCTTCGGGATGCTGTGGCTCTGCCTCTGGGGCACTGCCTGGCGCGTGCTGGGTGTGCCGCTCATCCTGGTCGGCCTCGCCAGCGGGGCTTGGCATCGGCCGCCTGACATCCTCGTCTCGGCTGATGCCCGGCTGATCGGTCTGCGCGCCGGTAAAGGGCTGGCGATCCAGCGCGTCTCGGGTGCCTCCAGCCTGACGCGCGAGAGCTGGCTCAGGCTGTTCGGCGCGGCCGAGGCCGCGACGCTGCCACGGGAGGGCGCGCTGGCGGAGGGGGCAATTCGCTGCGCCCCTGGTGCCTGCACCTATCGCCCCCTGGACGGGGCGCCCGCGGCGGTGCTGCTGCGTGGCACGCCACCGGCCGAGGCCTGTGCCGGTGCCGCCCTGGTCGTCTCGGCCGAGCCGGTGCGCGGGCGCTGCGGCGCGCAGGTGATCGACCGGTTCGCGGTGTGGCGGAACGGCGCGCATGCCGTTTGGCTGGACCCAGAGGGGGTGCGCGTGCTGAGTGACCGCGCCGCGCGGGGCGCGCGGCCCTGGGTCCCGCCCGTGCCGGTGCCGCGCGGCACGCCCTCCCAGGATCCGCCGGCAGCGGTGGAATAGGCCTATCCGGCCGCAAGCCAGGCCGCGAATTCGTAGTAGAGCGGCAGGCTCGCCAGCAGGTTGAAGGGGAAGGTCACACCGAGTGAGGCGGTGAGGTAGATCCCCGGGCTCGCCTCCGGCAGCGCCGCCCGGCAGGCCGCCGGGGCGTCGATATAGGAGGCCCTGGCGCAGACCGCGCCGAAGACGAAGGCGCCGCCCACCCCGAGGCCGACCAGATGCGCCGCCCAGGTGCCGGCAAGGCCGAAGCAGACCGGCGCGAGAATGGCGAAGCCGGTCATGAAGCGGCCGACGCCCGCGAAGTCCCGTGCCTGCCGCGCCGCGGTCATGCCCATTTCCAGGAGGAAGAGCATCAGGATCCCGCGGAAGAGATGCTCGTAGAAGGGCGCGATCTGCTGCCAGCCACGGTCGCCCGCCAGCGCACCGATGATCATGCCGCCCGTCAGCAGCAGGATGCCCCGGCCCCGCGGCGTATCGACGACGAGAGCCCGGATGCTGCCGGTGCCCCGCTGCCGGCCCATGGACCAGCGGGCGAGCATCAGGGAGACGATGACGCCCCATTCCATCACCGCGACCACGGCGGTCATGGTGCCCTCGGCCGGGGTGTTGGCAGCCCGGGCGAAGGCCATAGCGGCGAAGAAGGTGACGGAGGAGACCGAGCCGTAATGCGCCGCGACCGCGGCGGCATTGGCCGCATCGAAGCCGCCGAGCCGCCGCAGGACGAGGAAGCTGGCGACCGGAATGGCGATGGTGGCGGCGCCGGCGAGGCCGATCAGCCCGGCGATGTCGGAGAGGCGCGCCAGCGCCAGCTCCCGCCCGCCGACCAGGCCGATGGAAAAGAGCAGGTAGATCGAGAGGAGCTTCAGCACCGGCTCCGGCAGCTCGAGCTCCGATCGGATGACGCCGGCCACCACGCCGAGAAGGAAGGCGAGGACGATGGGAGAGAGGAGGTTGGCGAGCAGGAGGTCGAAACCCGGCATGGCGTCCTTCCGGCTGATGGTTCCGGTCGGGCCATTTCGGTATAGATGAAAATGTCGTGGTGAAACAGAAATCTGAAGGTCGGGCGACCGACGAGGCGGTGGGGCTAGCAGGCGCTTCGCCACGCTGCGCAGCCTGTCCGGCGCAAGGCCCGATAAGCCATCGCGCAGGCTCGGGGCGCCGATGGCGCAGGTAGCACCCCGCAACGGCAACCGCCGGGGCCAATAGGCTTGGCAGGCCCGGGCCGCGGTCAGGAAGGGGCAGCGCGGCCATCTGGTCTGCCCCTTCACGGCCGCTCAGCTGTCAGTACTTCCGCAGCAGCCCGATCAGCCTTCCCTGGACCCGCACCCGATCGGGGCCGAAGATCCGCGTCTCGTAGCGCGGGTTCGCCGCCTCCAGCGCGATCGAGTTGCCGCGGCGGCGCAGCCGCTTCAGCGTCACCTCGTTCTCATCCACCAGCGCGACCACGATGGAGCCATTCTCCGCCGTGTCGCCGCGGCGGATGATGACCGTGTCGCCATCCAGGATGCCGGCCTCCACCATCGAATCGCCGGCGACCTCCAGCGCATAGTGATCACCGGCACCGATCAGGGCGGCCGGGACCTCCACGCTGCTGCCGGAATCCCGCAGCGCCTCGATTGGCAGGCCGGCGGCGATGCGGCCATAGAGCGGCAGGTGAACCGCAGCGGCCTCGTTCGCCGCCTTCGGCACGCCGGGCAGATTGGTGGCGAAATTGCCGCGGATGACATTGGGGGCGAAATTCGCCTCCCGCGCCGGGGCGGATGCCGCGGCCTCGGCGGCCGTTCGGCGGGGCGCCAGGTTCTCCGGCAGGCGGATCACCTCCAGCGCCCGGGCGCGGTGGGCGCGGCGGCGGAGGAAGCCGCGTTCCTCCAGCGCGGTGATCAGCCGGTGGATGCCGGATTTGGACTTCAGCTTCAGCGCCTCCTTCATCTCCTCGAAGGAGGGGGAGAAGCCGGTCTGGCGCAGATGCTTGTCGATGAAGATCAGCAGCTCATGCTGCTTGCGCGTGAGCACCTTATCGCCTCCGTCCCCGGACAGCGCACCCTCCCGCCGCGCGGGAACAAAGGGGCAACCGGGTAGGCTCGTTCTACGAAAGTTCTCCGCCTCAGGTCAAACGATTTTCCACCGATGCTGCTTCAGAAGATGAGCCGAGTCGCAGCTTTGCGGACTCATTGCCGTTCAGCAGGTGTGATTCCCGGATCCCGTCCACGATTCGCTGCAACGCGGATGGGCGAAGGCCTTGGCCGGCTGATCGCCCGAAGCCGCGCACGAACCCGCTGCGGATCAGCATGCGGGGATGAGGCAATCCGTCATGGCCGCCGGACAGGCGCGGCTGCGCGGCCGAGGGTCAGTCCTTGTGGCGGCAGGCAGGGCAGGGCACCTGCCTGCCTCCGCTCAGGCGCTCAGGCCATTGCATGTAGAGCGGAGGTACGCTGCGGGGCGTTCATGCCCCTCCACGATCTGCTCTAGATCCCCAACTCTCCCAAAGGGATGACCTCCACCGCGGCGCCGGCCGGCAAGGCCGCGGCGCGGGGGGCACGCAGGATCAGTGCCTCGGCACGCGACAGCACCTTGAGCATGGAACTGTCCTGGACGGGGAAGGGCGTCGCCACGGGCTCGCCCTCCGGCCCGGTGCCGAGGGTGGCACGGAGATGGTCGAACCGGCGGTCATTCTCGGCCAGCGGCGCGCCTGCCACCGCGCGAATCGTGCGCGGCGGGCCGCCCGGCAGACCGGAGAGCCGCTCGACCGCCGGGACCAGGAACTGCACGGCGCAGACCAGGGCGGAGACCGGGTTGCCCGGCAGGCCGAGCACCGGCGTGGCGCCGAGCCGGCCCCAGATCAGCGGCTTTCCCGGCCGCATGGCAATCTGCCAGAAGTCGAGCGCAAAGCCCTGCGGCCCGAGCGCCGCCTGCACCAGGTCGTGGTCGCCGACGCTGGCGCCCCCCGTGGTCACCAGCAGGTCGCAGGCCCTCGCGGCGATGGCGGCCTCGGCAATCGCGTTCGAATCGTCGGGTGCGATGGGCAGGACCAGCGGGTCTCCACCGGTGGCGCGGACTAGGGCCGCCAGTGCATGCGTGTTGCTGCTGACGATGCCGCCGGACGGAATGGGCTCGCCGGGCAAGGCGATCTCATCGCCGGTCGCCAGCAGCCCGATCCGCGGCGCCCGGTGCACCGTGACCCAGGGGTGGTTGGCGGCGGCCGCCAGGCCGATATCGCGGGCGGTGAGGCGCCGGCCGGCCGGCAGCACCTCCTCGCCCTCGGCGAAATCGAGGCCACGGCGACGGATCCAGCGGCCCTGGCGCACGGTCTCCATCACCCGCACCCGGCCCTCGGCGGCTTCGGCATCCTCCTGCAGCAGGATGGCATCCGCGCCCGGCGGGACCAGGGCGCCGGTGAAGATCCGGACCGCTTCGCCCGGCCCGACCGAGCCGTCGAAGGGGTGGCCAGCCGGGGCGCTGCCGATGACGGCGAGCGTGGCACCAGCCACCGCCTCCGCGGCCCGGACGGCATAGCCATCCATAGCGGAGACATCGGCCGGCGGTTGGGTGACCCGGGAGAGGACGGGCCGGGCAAGGATCCGGTTCCAGCCGGAGGCGAGTGGCACGGTCTCGGCCGGGGTGGCGGAGAGAGTCGCCAGGATGCGGTTGCGGGCTTCCTCGACCGAGATCATGGCGCTTTCCCCGAAGCCTTTGGTCTTGCAGCAAATCCCCCGGCGCGGGCCTCGCGGGCTGTGGTCACTCCGCCTCGTAGGTCCCTGACTTGCCGCCGGATTTATGGGCCAGGCGCACGGCCTCGATCCGCATGCCGCGGTCGATCGCCTTGCACATGTCATAGACCGTGAGTGCCGCGACGGTGACCGCGGTCAGCGCTTCCATCTCGACTCCGGTCTTGCCGCTAAGCTTCACCAGAGCCTCGATCTCCACGGCATCCGGCGGGGCCGGCGTCAGGTCCACCGTGACCTTGGAGATCATGAGCGGGTGGCAGAGCGGGATCAGATCGCTGGCCCGCTTGGCCGCCATGATGCCGGCCAGCCGGGCGACGCCGAGGACATCGCCCTTGCCGATCTGGCCCTCCTGGATGCGGGCCAGGGTCTCCGGTGCCATGACCACCCGGCCGCGCGCGATCGCGACCCGCTCGGTCTCCGTCTTGGCGGAGACGTCGACCATCGCCGCGCGGCCCTGGTCATCGAAATGGGTGAAGCCGGACATCAACCTGCCCCGGTCGCCAGCGTCGCCGCCGGAAGCCCCTTCGGAAGCTCAATGGCCGCATGAAAGAGCTTCAAAGTCAGATGCTTGCGGTGCATCGCTGAGATCATCTCAGAGCGCGTGGACGAGCTCATGCGCCGCCTTCGCCACGTCGGGCTGGCGCATCAGGTGCTCGCCCACCAGGATGCAGCGGGCGCCGACGGCGGCCATGCGGCGGACATCGCCGGGCGTGCGGATGCCGCTCTCGGCGACCGGGATGCGATCCGCCGGAATGAGCGGGCACAGCTCCTCCGAAGTCGCAAGATCGGTCTGCAAGCTCCTGAGATTGCGGTTGTTTACCCCAACCAGCCGCGTCTCCAGCCCGAGCGCGCGATCGAGCTCGGCACGGTCATGCACCTCGACCAGCACCGCCATGTCGAGGCTGCGGGCGATGTCCTCCAACTCCTGTGCCGTTTCATCGGCGAGAGCGGCCATGATCAGCAGGATGCAGTCGGCGCCCATCGCCCGGGCCTCGAAGACCTGCCAGGGATGGACCATGAAGTCCTTGCGCAGAACCGGCAGAGGGCAGGCGGCGCGGGCGGCCTTCAGATGCTCGGGCCTGCCCTGGAAATAGGGCTCGTCGGTCAGGACCGAGAGGCAGGTGGCGCCGCCCTCGCAATAGGCCTCGGCCAGCGAGGCCGGCTCGAAGGGGTCGCGGATCAGCCCGCCGGAGGGCGAGGCGCGCTTGATCTCGGCGATCAGCCCGACCCGGCCATCCGCCACCGCATGGCAGAGATCGCCGATGAAGTCGCGTGGCTTCGGGGCGCTGCGGGCCTGCCGCTCCATCTCGGAGAGCGGCGTGGTCGCGGCCCGCTCCCGCACCTCCTCGTATTTGTCGGCGAGGATGCGGGCGAGGGTATCGGGCACCTCGATGGCGGGTGCGAGGATATGGGGGGCGTTCATGGCTCGAGGATGTGGCAGCTGCGGGGGGCGGTCATGCGACGGTAGCCTCCTTGAGGCGGGCGAGTACGCCGGATGCGACCCCGCTGTCGATCGCGCGGGCCGCCATCGCCGCGCCGGCGCGAAGATCGGAGGTACGGCCGGCGACAACAAGGGCGGCGGCGGCGTTCAGCAACACGATGTCGCGGTAGGGTCCGGGGGCGCCCTGCAACAACGCGAGGAGCGCCGAGGCGTTCTCCGCCGGCTCGCCGCCCCGGATGGCCTCGGGCGGGGCGCGTTCCAGCCCGGCATCCTCGGGGGCGATGGTGAACTCCCGCAGCGTGCCGCCCTGCAGCGCCACCACCTGGGTCTCGCCGGAGAGGGCGATCTCGTCCAGGCCCTGGCCATGGACCACCCAGGCGCTCTCGGTGCCGAGCCGGGCCAGGGTCTCCGCCATCGGCCGCAGCCATTGAGTGGAGAAGGCGCCGGTGAGCTGCCGCTTCACCCGGGCCGGGTTGGCCAGCGGCCCGAGGATGTTGAAGATGGTCCGCGTGCCGAGCTCGACCCGGGGGCCGGCGGCGTGGCGCATGGATGAATGGTGGCGCGGCGCCCAGAGGAAGACCATGCCGGCCGCGCCCAGCACCGTCTCAAGCCGGTCCATCGGCACTTCGAGATTGATGCCGAGCGCCGCCAGCGCATCGGCGGCGCCGGACTTCGAGGAGAGCGCCCGGTTGCCGTGCTTCGCGACGGGCACGCCGCAGCCGGCGACGACGAGCGAGGTGGCGGTCGAGATGTTCAGGCTGCCGGAGGCATCGCCGCCGGTGCCGACGATGTCGATGGCGCCGGCCGGTGCCTCGATCGCCAGCATGCGGGCGCGCATGGCGCGGACCGCGCCGGTGATCTCCGGCACCGTCTCGCCCCTGACGCGCATGGCCATCAGCAGGCCGGCGATCTGGGCCGGGGTCGCCTCGCCGGCCATGATGACGCCGAAGGCGGCCTCCGCTTCGCTCTCGGCCAGCCGCTCCCCGGCGGCCAGGCGGCCCAGGACCGGCTTGAGCGAGTTCACGCCGGAACTCCGGCCTTCGCCCTGGCGAGCGACAGGAAGTTTCGGAGAAGGTCATGGCCATGCTGGCTGGCGATGCTCTCCGGATGGAACTGCACGCCCCAGATCGGCAGGTCGCGGTGCGCCAGGCCCATGATCAGCCCGTCCTCGGTCCAGGCGGTCGCCTCCAGCGCCGGGGGCAGGTCCTCCTTCCGGACGACCAGGGAGTGGTAGCGGGTGGCCCGGAAGGGGTTCGGCAGGCCGGTGAAGAGATCCGTGCCGCGGTGGTGGATGTCCCAGACCTTGCCGTGGATGGGCTCGGGGGCGCGGATGACCGTACCGCCGAAGGCCTGGCCGATCGCCTGATGGCCGAGGCAGACGCCCATCAGCGGCACCCGCGCCGCGGCGGCGGCGCCGATCAGCGGCAGGCAGATGCCGGCCTCGTTCGGCGTGCAGGGGCCGGGCGAGAGCAGGATGGCGTCCGGCCGCAGGGCCAGCGCCTCCTGGCTCGTGATGGCGTCGTTGCGCCGGACCTCGATCTCCACCCCCAGATCGCCCAGGAAGTGGTAGAGGTTGAAGGTGAAGCTGTCGTAATTATCGATCAGCAAGATCATGGCGCGGGAGTCTCGGACCGCTGCGCGGCCGGGTGAAGCGAGTGGTCCGCCGGTGCGGGCGCCGGGCGCTGCTCCGCCGGCCGCGGCGCCGAGGAGAGGACAAGCGGCGGAGAGGACGGGCCGCCGATCACGTCGAAATCGAAGTCGGTGCGCTGCATGCTGGGCTCCTGGGTGTCGGGTCCGTCACCGGGCCGGCAGCGTTCGCGGGGGTAGGGGTCCAGAGACGCGAAAGCCGCCAGCGGGGTGGCGGCTTGGGTTCTCTCTGCTCTGCGCGAGGTCCTAGGCCGCCGGTGTGTACCAGCGGTACCAAAATCGTGCGGTCGGGGCTGTGTCCCTGGACATGCGGCGAAGACTAGAGCGCGGCCGGGCGGCGGGCAATAGGAAGCGCGCATGGCTGCACCGCACCGGCGCGATAACCGGGGCCGGGTCGAGCATCCCGGCCTTCCTCCGCGCCGAACCGGCTGCTCCCGGCCCGGCCTGCCCGGCTGAAGCGCCTGACGGCTTCCGCCCGGAGCAGGGCGCGAGCATCGCCAGCCCGGCGCCTGCCGGAGGCGGGCGCCGCTCAGAACCCGTAGAGGCGGGCCGGATTCGCCACCAGGATCGCTTGGCGCTGGTCCTCGCCCGGCGCCCATTGGCCGAGCGCGTCCAGCAGCACGCCGTCATCCGGCACTTCCTCCGGCGTGTTCAGCGAGGGGTGCGGCCAGTCGGTGCCCCAGACGCAGCGATCGGGCGCCGCGGCGATCATGGCGCGGGCCATCCCGGCCACATCCGCATAGGGCGCGCCGGCGGAGGAGCGGTAGCCGCAGAGCTTGGCCCAGGCGCCCTTCTCCAGCAGGCGGATCATGGCCTGGAAGCCGGGGCTCGCGACGCCGCCCTCGGCCGCCTTGACCCCGCCCATATGGTCGATGACGACCGGACAGGGCAGCCGGGCCAGGATGCCTTCCAGCGCCATCATCTCCTCGTCATGGGCGTAGAGCTGGAGGTGCCAGCCCAGCGCGGCGAGCTTCTCCGCCAGCGCCTCGAGCTGCTCCAGCGGCGTGCCATTGCCGGAGACGGCGTTGAAGCGCACGCCGCAGGCGCCGCGCTCGCCCATGGCGCGGAGCGCCGGCAGGTCGAAGCTGTCATCCACCACGAGGACAGCGCGGGCGCGGTCGCGGCCTAGCGCCTCCACTGCGTCCAGCGTCACGGCAGTGTCGGTGCCGTAGATGCTGGGCTGGACCACCACGGTGCGCTCCAGGCCGATGGTCGCCAGCATGTCGCGGTACATGGCGATGGAGGCCTCGGGCGGGGTGTAGCCGCGGCCCGGCGAGAGCGGGTAGCGGTCATAGGGCCCGAAGATGTGCATGTGGCAGTCGGTCGCGCCGGGCGGGGCTTTCCAGCCGGGCCTCGACGTGACGGCGCGCGGGCCGGGGCAGGGGCGGGTCATGGGCGGTTCCTCCGCCCGCGAGTGTCGCGCGGGCGGAAGGGCCTGTCATCGGTGCAAGCGAGCGGGCAGGACGCCGTGCTTCCGCGGGGCGGCTATTTCCGCCCGGCCGCGAAGCGCACCGCCTCCTCCGCCGCGCGGAACAGCGCGCGGGCCTTCTGCCGTGTCTCCTCATATTCGGCGACCGGGTCGCTGTCCGCCACCACGCCGGCGCCGGCCTGCACATGCATGACGCCGTCCTTCACCAGCGCCATGCGCAGGCCGATGCAGGTGTCCATCCCGCCATCGGCGCCGATATAGCCGAAGCCGCCGGCATAGACCCCGCGCCGGCTCGGCTCGAGCTCCTCGATGATCTCCATCGCCCGGACTTTGGGCGCGCCGGTCAGCGTGCCCGCCGGGAAGCCGGCGGCGAGCGCGTCGATCGCGGTCAGCTCCCTGCGCAGGCGCCCCTGCACCTCGCTCCCGATATGCATCACCTGGCTGTAGCGCTCGATCTGGAAGGAATAGGGCACGCGGACGCTGCCGATCTCGGCGACGCGGCCCACATCGTTGCGGCCGAGGTCGAGCAGCATCAGGTGTTCCGCCCGTTCCTTCGGGTCGGCCAGCAACTCGACCTCCAGCGCCTTGTCCTCCTCCGGCGTCGCGCCGCGGCGGCGGGTGCCGGCCAGCGGGCGGATGGTCACCGTGCCGTCGCGCAGCCGCACCAGGATCTCGGGGGAGGCGCCGACCGCGGCGAAGCCGCCGAAATCGAAGTGGAAGAGGAAGGGCGCCGGGTTGATCCGCCGCAGCGCGCGGTACAGCGCGAAGGGCGGCAGGGCGAAGGGCACCGAGAAGCGCTGGCTGGGGACGATCTGGAAGCAGTCGCCGGCGCGGATGTACTCCTTCGCCGTCTCGACCGCGGCGATGAAGCCCGCCTTGGTGAAATTGCTGCTCGGCTCCGGCAGGGTGGGCAGGCTGACCGGCGCGGCGGGGCGGGGCAGGGGACGGTCGAGCGCCGCCTCGGCCTCATCCAGCCGCGCCTGCGCCGCGTCCCAGGCAGCCTTCGGGTCCAGTCCCGATACGCCGTCTCCCTTGGGCCAGACCGTGGTGAAGAGGCTGAGCGCGTCCCGCACATGGTCGAAGACCGCGACCAGGGTCGGGCGGATCAGCACCGCCTCCGGGATGCCCAGCACATCGGCATTCTTCGCCGGCAGCCGCTCCATCAGCCGGACCATGTCATAGCCGAGATAGCCGAAGAGCCCGGCCGCGATCGGCGGCAGGCCGGCCGGCAGCGGCATCTGCATCTCGGCGATCAGGGCGCGCAGGCTGTCGAGCGCATGGCCGGGCACCGGCTCGAATGCATGCGGCGCGGCCAGGGCGTGGCGGTTCATCTCCGCCTGGCCGTTGCGGCAGCGCCAGATCAGGTCCGGCTCCATGCCGATGGCGGAATAGCGCCCGCGGGCGGCGCCGCCCTCAATGCTTTCCAACAGGAAACTGTTCGGCCTGCCATGGGCGAGCTTGAGGAAGGTGCCGACCGGTGTGTCGAGATCCGCGACCCTCTCCCGCCACAGCACCTGGCCCTGCCCGGCGGCAAGACCTGCGCTGAAGCTGGCGAAATCCGGTGCGGACATTGGTCAGGATCCTGTCAGTGGGCCAATGGAGGCCGGGTCCAGGGGTCGCCTGACCCCTGGCAAAGGTGGTGCGGAGGGAGCGGCGCCCCTTCCATGATCCTGGTTCTAGCGGCTGCTGGTTTGCGTGGCGAGGCGCCCGCGGCCTGTCCTAGGCTGCCCCCCCCAGGCGAGGTCGGTCGCCCGGCCTTGCCCAAGGGGACAAGGGAGAAACGCCATGATCACCCGTCGCACGCTCCTCGGGGGCGCGGCCGCCGCCGTGCTCGCCAGCCCGCGCCTCGCCGCTGCGCAGAACTCGCCCGGCGTCACCGCCACCGAGATCCGCATCGGCAACACCATGTCCTACAGCGGGCCGGTCTCGAATCTCGGCGTCCAGGGCAAGACGATCGAGGCCTATTTCCGCTTCGTCAACGACCAGGGCGGCATTGCCGGGCGGAAGATCAGGTTCTTCTCCTACGACGACACCTACAGCCCGCCGAAGACGGTGGAGCAGGTGCGGCGGCTGGTAGAGCAGGACCAGGTCGCCTGCCTGTTCAGCAATCTCGGCACCCCGACCAACAGCGCCATCCTGCGCTACACCAACCAGCGCAAGGTGCCGAACCTCTTCCCCTCCACCGGCGCCGACAAGTGGAGCAACTACAAGGAGTATCCCTGGACCATCGGCTTCCCGCCGAGCTACCGGATCGAGGCGCAGCTCTACGCCAAGCACATGCTGGAGGCGCGGCCGAACGGGCGAATCGCCATCCTCTACCAGAATGACGATTTCGGCCGCGACTACGTGCATGGCGTGCGCGACGTGCTCGGTGCGCGCTTCGACGACATGACGCGGCTCGCCAGCTACGAGAGCACCGACCCGACCATCGACTCGCAACTCATCAGCCTGCAGGCCACGGGGGCGGAGGGGCTGGTGCTGGCGGTGGTCGCCAAATTCGCCTCCATGGCCATCCGCAAGATGCACGAGATTGGCTGGAAGCCCCTGACCTGCGTGCATTACGGCGCGGCCTCGGTCGGCGTGGTGCTGCAGCCGGCGGGGCTGGAGAAGGCGGTCGGGCTGACCCATGCCGCCTATCTGAAGGACCCGACCGACCCGTCCTGGGCCGAGGACCCCGCGATGAAGGAGTGGCGCGCCTTCATGGAGAAGTACATGCCGGGCGCCGACCTGACGGATGCCAACTCGGTCTATGGCTACAGCGCCGCGAAGGTGATGGAGCAGGTGCTGCGGCAATGCGGCCAGGATGCCTCGCGCGAGAACATCATGCGCCAGGCGACGAATCTCAGGGATGTCGAAGTCCCGACGCTCCTCCCCGGCATCCGGCTGAATTCCAGCCCGACCAACTACCGGCCGGTCCGGCAGATGCAGCTCCAGCGCTTCACCGGCCGGACCTTCGAGCGCTTCGGGACGCTCATGGAGGGCTCGGTGAGCTGAGCGGCCGCCGGCCGGACCGCGTTACGGCCGGCCATGCCGAGGCTAGAGCAGATCGCGGACGGGCCTGAATCTGCTCTACTGTCAATGACCTGCAGCGGATGGCGTTCAGTTCTGAACGCCATCCGCTGCAGGCCCGGGGCGGGGTAGGCGCTGACGACTGTCACCACCCTCAGGGCTGCGCCAGCGCATCGAGCATGCGCGGGTTCACCCGGACATCGGAGCGGGCCCGCAGCGCCGCCAGGAACTGCACCTCGAGGTCCTCGGCAACCGACTGCTCGACCTCCCGCCGGAGCCGGTCGAGCCCGGCGGTATCGGCTTCCGGATTGCCCGGCGTGATCTCCAGCGCCTGCGCCACGGCGAAGCCGTCCCGGGTACGGACCATGGTCGCCTCGTTCAGCTTCAGCTGGAAGAGCGGGCCGAGCAGCTCGGGCGGGACCGCCGCGCCGGTGCGCGGGCTGCGCCCGACCGCGCCCACCTCGCGCGAGCCGAGCCCGGCCTCCTGCGCCGCGGCGGCCAGCGTCCTGCCTTCCCTGGTCGCGGCCAGCAGGGCGGCGGCACGCTCCTCCTGCGCCCGGCGGCGCGCATCCGCCTCCCAGGCCTCCCGCACCGCGGCCTCGACCGTCTCGAAGGGGCGGAGGGCGGGCGGGGCAATGTCCTTGACCTCGACCGCGACGAAGCCCGCCTCGGTCTCCTGCAGCCGGGGCGCCGCGCCGCGGTCGGTGGCGAAGACGGCCCTGAGCAGCGGCGCGCGGGCGGCCTCGATCACCGGCAGCGGCACCGGCCGGCCTTCGGCATCCAACCCGTTCGCATCGGCGCGGAAGCTGGCGAGGCCGAGGCCGAAGCGCTGCGCCACCTCGGCCAGCGTGGCGCCGCCGGCCAGAGCGTCCTCCACCTTGTTCGCGCGCTCGAAGGCGATATCGGCGGCCTTCTCCTGCGCAAGGTCGCGGCGGAGCTGGTCGCGCACCTCCGCCAGCGGCCGGCTGTGGCCGGCCTCCACCGTCTCCACCTTGAAGACATGCCAGCCGAAGGGGCTCTGGACCGGCGCGGTGACGCTGCCTTCCGGTGCCGCGAAGGCCGCCTCGGCCAGTTCCGGCACCGGCAGGCCGGCGCGGTCCACCAGGCCGAGTTCCAGCGCCTGGCCGCCGGCCGCCTGGGCCTGGGCGGCGATGGCCTCGAACTCCGCCCCGATGGTCCAGGCGGCAGCGATCTCGCGCGCCTTCGCCTCCTCCGGCACCAGGGCCTGGGCCAGGCGGCGGCGCTCGGGCGTCTCGAACTGGCCGCGGCGCGCATCATAGGCGGCGGCGATCTCGGCCTCGGTGACCTCTACCTCGCGCGACAGCAGCTCGGCGGTCATCACGGCCACCGTCGCCTCCCGGTATTCGGGGGAGGAGAAGCGCTCGGGGTTGTTCTCGTGAAAGCGGCGGAGCTGCGCCTCCTCCGGCGCCGGCGGCTCGGGCGCCGCCGAGACCGGCAGGCTGACCAGCGTCACGCGGCGCTGCTCCTCCAGCCAGCGCAGGAGGGGCTTCGCCAGCGCATCCGGGCCGGTGGCGCCGGAACGCACGGCCATGGCGATCTGCTGGCGGGCGAGGTCGGCGCGGATCAGGGCGAGGAAGCCGGGCTCGCTCAGGTCGTTGCTGCGGAGGAAATTCTGGAAGGCCGCCTGGGAGAAGCGGCCGTCCAGCCCCTGGAAGCCCTGGATGGAGAAGACGAAGTCCCGCACCGCGCTGTCCGGGACCGCGATCTTCAGCCGCTCGGCTTCGGCGCGCAGCACGCGGTCGAGCACGAGCTGCTCCACCGCCCGTTCCGCGACCAGGCGGCGCAGGCGCGGGTCATTCTCGAATTGCGGGCCGAGCTCACGGGCGAGGCGCTGCATCTCCCGCCGCATGGCGGCCTGGCCTTCCTCCAGCGTCACCGGCTCCCCGCCGACGCGGGCGATGGAGGTATCGGGCGCGAAGAGGTTCTTCGCCATGTCGCCGATGCCCCAGACGGCGAAGGAAAGGATGAGCAGGACGAAGAGGGCCTTGGCGACCCAGGTTCCGGCGAGGCGGCGGAGGGCGGTGAGCATCGGTATCCGTGCGCGCGTTTGGCCGCCCCCTTAGCCTGCGACCGCCCCGGGGGGAACACTCGGGGCGCGGATCGCCGGCTCGGCAGGAGCTGGACCGGTACAGGCCTGACCCCCGTCAGACCCCGGCCGGTCTAGCCCGGGAGGGTGCCGGTTGCCAAACGGGGGCACCGCGGATACGGGGGCAGGCATGGAATGGAGGACGGCATGACCCCCGGAGTGCGCCCGCTGATCGCCGGCAACTGGAAGATGCACGGGTCCCTGGCCGAGGCCGCTTCGCTGGCCGGCGCGGTCCGCGAGGGGGCCGCGAAGGTGCCGGCGGCGGAGCTGCTGGTCTGCCCGCCCTTTCCCTATGTCCATCTGGTCGCCTCGCAGGGCGGGGCGGGCCTTGCCGTCGGCGCGCAGGATTGCCATGCGGCGGCGAAGGGCGCGCATACCGGCGACGTCGCCGCGCCCATGCTGAAGGATATCGGCGCGACCTATGTGATCCTCGGCCATTCCGAGCGCCGGGCGGACCATGGCGAGACGGATGCCGAGGTGCGGGCGAAGGCCGAGGCGGCGCTGGCGGCGGGCCTCATCCCGATCGTCTGCGTCGGTGAGAGCGAGGCGCAGCGCCTGGCCGGCGAGGCCGAGGCGGTGGTGACCGGCCAGCTCGATGGCAGCCTGCCGGACGGATTCGCCACGGCCGGCGGCGTGGTGGCCTATGAGCCGGTCTGGGCGATCGGCACCGGCCGGACGCCGACCGAGCCGGACATCGCCGCCATTCATGCGGCGATCCGGGCCAATCTCGTCCGGCGGTTCGGCAAGGCAGGGGAGACGCTGCGGATTCTCTATGGCGGCTCGGCGAAGCCCGGCAATGCCAAGGCCATCCTGGCGCTGCCGCATGTGGATGGCGCGCTGGTCGGCGGCGCCAGCCTGGTGGCGGCGGACTTCCTGGCGATCGCGGCCGCAGCGGGCTGATCCGGTGGGCGTGGATGCGCGCGCATCCACGCGGCGACGGGCGATACCTGGGCGGGCGGCCTGCCGCGGATCCCGGTCTGGCCTGGACGCGCCCGCGCCCAGGCGCCCGACCACCTCCGCCCGGCGGGGATGTGCGAACCATGCGGATGGCGGCCGGGGCTGGGCGCCGCCCGATGCCGACATGGCCTCGCAGGATGCCACCGGCGCCCCGCGGCGTCGGCCGGCCCGTGATGCCCTCCCGCCCGGTGGCCGCCGGCGGTCTCTCCCGAGCGGGCGATGGAGAGATGGCGAGTGGCAGTGCCCGACCGGACGCGTGACTCTGCCCGAAACGCCAGGAGCACAGCGGGTCGGCGTTCAGTCACGAACGCAATCCGCTGTCGCCAGCCGACCCTGCCCTATCGCCGGGGCAGAAACCGGCCCGCACGGGCGATAGGGTGTCAGCCCGGAGCCGTGCTTGCGCCGGCGAGGCATCCGGCCACCGCCCGCGCCAGGGCCGCCTGCTCGAACGGCTTGGACAACCGGCTTACGCCCGGCAGCGCCGCATCCTGCATCTCGGCATAGCCGGTCGCCAGCAGCACGGGCAGGCCGGGGCGGAGGCGCCGCACCGCTTCCGCCAGTTGCAGCCCGGTCATTCCCGGCATGGCGAAATCGGTGATCACCAGGTCGGGCTGGCTGCCGGCGCGCAGCATCTCGATCGCCGCGGGGCCGGAGGCGGCCTCCAGTACCGTGTGGCCGAGATCCTCCAGCATTGCGGCGGTGCTCGCCAGGACCAAGGGATCGTCATCCACCAGCAGCACGGTGCCGCGGCGGGTCACCGGCATCAGCGCCGCCTGCGGCTCCGCGCGCCCCGCCGGCACCGCCCCGGCGCGGGGCAGCCACAACTCGGCGACCGTGCCCACCTCCCTGGTGCTGCGCAGCGTGAAGCGCCCGCCGGACTGGACGGCGAAGCCATGCACCATCGGCAGGCCGAGCCCGGTGCCCTTGCCGATCCCCTTCGTGGTGAAGAAGGGCTCCATGGCCTGGGCCAGCACCGCCTCATCCATGCCTTCACCGGCATCGGCGACGCTGAGCACCACATAGGGGCCGGGCGGCAGCCCGCCCGGCTCCCCGGGCATGACCTGCCGTTCCTCGGCGCTGATGACGATCTCGCCGCCCTGTGGCATGGCATCCCGCGCATTGGCCGCGAGGTTCAGCAGGGCGAGTTCCAGCTGGTTGGCATCGACATGAACCGGGGGCAGTCCGGGCGGAAATTCGCTGCGCAGAAGCGTGCCTCCGCCCAGCGCGCCCCGCAACAGGTCCGCCATCCCGTGCACCAGCCTCGGCAACTCGACCAGCGTCGGGTTCAGAACCTGGCGCCGGCCGAAGGCGAGCAGGCGCTGGGTCAGCGCGGCGCCACGCTGTGCGCCCTGCAAGGCATTCTCCAGCAGCCGCGTGGCGCGCTCATCGCCTTCCGGCAATCGCTTGCGCAGCATGGCCAGGCTGCCGAGCACCACGGTGAGCAGATTGTTGAAGTCATGCGCGATCCCGCCGGTCAGCTGCCCGACCGCCTCCATCTTCTGCGCCTGCCGCAGGCTGGCCTCGGTCGCGCGGTGGCGGGCCATCTCCTCCCGCAGCCGCTGGTTCGCGGCGTCCAGCGCCTGCGCCTGCCGGGCGAGGTTGAGCCGCAGGCGGAGATTGGCGGCGAATTCGCGGGAGGAGCGGCAGGCACTGACGGTCAGGGCGCCGAGGAAGACGAGGATCATGGTCGCGGCGGCAAGGCTGCGCCCCGACCCTTCCAGCGCATAAAGGGCGACCAGGGGCAGGCCGGCCGGCAGGATGAAGGCGAGCACGGCCGGCAGATGGGCGTGGTGCAGCCCGGCGGCGCCCGCGCACATGCCGCCGACGAGGAAGACCCAGAAGAGCTGCCAGGTTTCCGAAGCCGGCCAGAGCCAGGCGGCGCCTCCTCCGAGGGCGAGGCCGGCGGCGAAGGTCCCGCAGCAGCCGATGAGGCCCCAGAGCCCAACACGCTCCCGCGCCATCGGGTCGTGCCGCCAGGCCCGGGCCGAAAGCAGCCGCAGCCCCGCGACCAGCACCATCACCGCGCACCAGGCCAGGGCGCGGTGATCGCCCTGCACGCCGACGAGAATGGCCGTCATCAAGGCCGCATTGACCAGGCTGACCGCTGCCGCGAGCGGCGTCTGGCGGAACAGGGTTGCGACCCGTGCCGCGCGCAGTTCGGCCGCATCCGTCAGAGGCGCGTCTTGGGACGCCCTGGTCTCGCCGGGCCCCGCCTGCCGGCGATCTGAGGACCCTGGTCGCATCGCCCTGCGCCTCCGCCCATGGCCTCACGAGTAACCGATACACTGCCGGCGCATCTGCGCGCAGTCCGTGCACGTGTTCGTCGATAAACTCTCTGTACGTTACATCAACAATGCTCCTGCCATGATGGATGTCGGACGCTTGCGCCGGCGCCGGCGCGCCGCATATCGCCGGGAATGCTGCCCGATCCCCGCCTCCGGCCCGTCCTCATCGGCTCGGACATCTATCGCCGTTCGACTTATGGCCCGAAGCACCCGCTTGCCATCCCGCGGGTCTCCACCACGCTCGACCTGATCGAGGCCATGGGTTGGCTGCCGGAAGGCGGCTGGGAGCCGGCACCGATGGCAACGCCGGAGCAACTCGGCCGCTTCCACCACGCGGATTACATCGCGGCGCTGATGCGAGCGGAGGCGACGCAGCAGGCGGATCCGGCGGACAAGGCGCGCTTCCATATCGGCGCGCATGGCAACCCGGTCTATCGGGAGGTCTTCTCCCGCCCCGCGACCGGCGCCGGCGGCTGCATGCTGGCGGCGCGGCTGACGGCAGCGGGCGGCGTGGTGCATTGCCCGGGCGGTGGCACGCATCATGGCCGGCCGGACCGGGCCAGCGGCTTCTGCTACCTGAATGACCCGGTGCTCGGCCTGCTCACCTGGCTCGACCTCGGGCTCGACAACATACTCTATATCGACATCGATGCGCATCACGGCGATGGCGTCGAGGACGCCTTCCATGACGACCCGCGTGTCTTCACCCTCTCGGTGCATGAGGGCGAGCGCTGGCCCTTCACCGGCAAGGTGACGGATCGCGTCGGCGGCCACGCGCGCAACCTGCCGGTGCCGGCGGGCTTCAACGACAGCGAGATGCTCTGGCTGCTACACCAGGCGATCCTGCCGATCATCCGGCATCTGCGGCCGCAGGCCATCATGCTCCAGTGCGGCGCGGATGCGCTGGAGGAGGATCCGCTCTCGCGCCTTGCCCTCTCCAACAACGCCCATTGGGGCGTGGTGCGGGCGCTGATGGGGGAGGCGCCGCGGCTGATCGTGCTGGGCGGCGGCGGCTACAACCCGTGGGCGGTCGGGCGCTGCTGGACCGGCATCTGGGCCGTGCTGAACGGCCACACGATCCCGGAACGCGTCACGCCCGAGGCCGAGCAGGTGCTGCGCGCGCTGACCTGGCACCGCGCCGCCGGGCGCAACCCGCCGGAGCACTGGTTCACCACGCTGCGCGACGCGCCGCGGCCGGGCGTGGTGCGGGCGGCGGTGCAGCGGGTGGCCGCCGCGGCGGTGCGGCACCTGCCGACACCCGCCGTGGCGGTCTGAGACTGGGCACGGCCATGGATGGCCGTTCCGGCCCACTGAGCGGCGGGCTGGCCGAAGCTCGTGCTACCGTCGGGTCGAGCGGCTGCCAGATCGGTGCGACGCGCAGCAGCAGCACCGCGCCGGTGCCGCCGATTATCGGCCCGACCAATGCCAGGCGTGAAACCGCTTGGGCTGCCGGCAACCCGTGCATGGTCCAGCGGTAGACCGCCAGTGCGACCGGCAGGGCAACGGCACAAGCAAGAAGCACCGGCCGGGTCCCCGTGATTCCAGCGAAGCGGCGCGTCGCGAGTCCGATTATTGATCCGGCCCCCAACATCTTGGTTATGCAGCGTAGCGGAACTGCGGATGCCGGAATATGGCGCGGATCCGCTGTGGCCGTCTGGACAGGCTGC